>Ga0210057_1000054_pt1 | contig 250079 bp, 205 predicted proteins | sample CryGeyCG2114_010_2_FD_183968 | JGI IMG/M metagenome (GOLD analysis project Ga0210057, IMG submission 183968) | Groundwater microbial communities from aquifer - Crystal Geyser CG10_big_fil_rev_8/21/14_0.10 (SPAdes) (version 2) | ecosystem: Environmental > Aquatic > Deep subsurface > Groundwater...
GACTTGGTTCACAAACAAGATCATTAATTTTACTTGAAGCAGCTGATACTGCCACTAATTTTGCTCACGCGTTACAAAATAATCCGACAATATTTATTCATTCTGCCGACGCAACAGATATACAGCAATGGGGAAGTTTATCTTACAACACCACCACTTTCCAAGGTTTCTACACCCAAGTCGGTTCCGGCGGAATGCTCTGGGGTTCGTCAACTACCGATTGGATGACTTTAAGTTCTGATGGATATTTGGGGGTTGGGACTATCGATCCTATTGTCAAATTAGATATAAAAGATACTACTACATCCACATATTCCGCTACCAATTTAGCAACATGGTCCAATATTCATATTTGGAACCCAACCGCGACTTTAAATGAAGCGGCCGGTATTTCTTTTGAACTTGGCACCAGTCAGAATAATAATGGCGGTATTGGTATAGCCGCGGTGAAATCCGTTGCCGGAAGTGATAAAGGTGCGGATATGGTTTTTGTAGTCAGACCTCAATCGGCGGCATCAACCGAGGTAATGAGAATTTTGAGTACCGGCTATGTTGGCGTTGGCTCTACTACACCGAGTGCTAAATTTTCAGTGGTTGGCACTTCTGGAAACAATGCAATCGCCAATTTTGCCTCGTCAACCGGTAGCAGTGTTTTTTATGTCGCCCCTACTGGTTATGTTGGAATCGGGACGACTAATCCATTAGCCAAATTACAAATTAATGATGCAATAGAGTCAAATCAAATAGGAGTAGTGCCAACTGTAAGAATTTTAGGTAATACCGGCATGTCAACAGTGTCAGAAACTGTTTTAAGATTAGGTCGTCCGGTAACTCCTGGAGTTTCTTATAATGGAGGTGTGGATTTTAATATTTATAGATACAGCGCTTCAGGTGTGGCTCCTTATACACAATTAGATATAGCTTTAAAATCAGCCAGCAGTTACGTGGAAACAGGCACGGTTAATGTTATGTCTTTGCGTGATAATGGTTATGTTGGAATCGGGACAACCGCGCCAGGATCAAAGTTGGAGATTTATGGTGCAGGACAAACGACAGCTGCTTTAACCGATGCTGGCGCACGAACAAATATGATAGCTCTAAATTCCAGTGGATCCAGTGGTGGAGATGGTGGAGCAATAGTATTTGGGAACAGTCAATCAATATCAGCCGGAACCATAGGTGGAGCGGCAATTAAGTATTTATTGACAAGTGGAAGCACTAACACTACCGGTGATTTGGCTTTTTCCACAAGGAATAGCACTTCCGATGTGGCATTGACAGAACGATTAAGAATTAAGGACACCGGTAACATCGGTATTGGTACTACTACCCCGGCGCACAAATTAACAGTCGCCGGTAATTTGGTGGCTACCGGAACAATTAAGACAATCGCCGGAGGTTCTGCCGGTGACGGATTACAACAATTAGCCACAGAGTTATATGTCCAATCACGCGGTATGAATTTAATTTCAAACGGTTCCGGCTTGCTCGGGAATAATTACAATTTCACCAGTTTTGTATTTGATCAGTCTGATACGCACGGTGGCAAGGGTTCATTTAAAAATTCTACTTATGCTGCAGGCGTACAATCTGATGAATATATTCCTGTTGACGGTACTAAGATGTACAAATTATCTCTTTGGGCAAAAGCAACCACTTTTGCCGATGGCGCTCACGCATATTTTGGTCTTGTAGCTTATGATATTGATGGTTTTTCTGTTAATCCGCTTTATTTTATGCGTGGTGCCGGAACTGACACTACTTTAGCTCAGGCGATAACACCGGGAGATACGGTAATCCATCTTACAGACGGTTCAAATTGGTATGAAGCCGCTGCGCTTGCGTACAGAAGACAAATTTTAATATTTAATTATACAAATTCTTTCGGCTATACTTATCCGGCTTATACTTATTCACGAAATAATTCGTATAATTATAGTTCTTACGCGACTAATGGAGCTTGGGCGACTGATGGTATAGATGGAAATGATATTACTTTGACTGCGCCTTGGCCGGCAAGTTTGGGAACAGTTGCCACCGGTACGGCAGTCAGCAATGGTTCTGCGGGAAGTACTTATAAATATTTTGCCGCATCAAATGTGGTAGTTCCGGCAGAATGGACAAATTATACCGGTACAATCGGTGGTTGGGATACTACCGGCACTAACCCTGCAAATAAGTTTCCTTATGGTACCGCTTCAATCAAATTATTATTCTTGATGAATCGCGATGTCGCCGGCAACGTAACAAATGTTTCTGATTTGTGGTTTAGCGAATTAACGCCGGAAAATTTAGCGTTAGCCTCATCAACAATTTATGTTGGTAATGCTTCGGGTACAGCTACCGGTGTTACTATGAGTGGGGATGCCACCCTTTCCAGTACCGGTGTTTTATCCATCTCAACCAATGCGGTTGGTTCCAGTGAAATTATAAATAATTCAATCGCGCCGGTTGACTTGGCTTCCACTACAGCTCCGACAGCTGTTGGGAATGTGTTGACTTATAACGGGAGCACTTTTAATTGGTCACCGACTTCTACTCTTTACGGAACACTCGGCACCATGGCTTATCAAAATTCAGATAATGTTTCAATTTCTGGCGGAACAATTACTCATTTTTCAAACATGACAATTGATGATGGTAATTTGTATGTATATGACAATTTATATCTCACAGACGGTGACGCCGATATGGTAACTGGCATATATTTAGACGCCACCGAAGTCGGTCAATACTTCATAACCTCAGCCGGCACTACCGGACAAATCTGGCAATCAGATGGAGATGGCAGAGGAGCTTGGGCGAATACTTCTTCCCTTGGAATCTCCGGTGGCGATTCAGGATGGACTGATGATGGAACCATAGTGCGCCTTACAACAATTACCGACAATGTCGGCATTGGCACTTCTACTCCAGCTAGTAAATTAAGTGTTCTTGCGACAGAAAATAATGATGGTATTTATTTAAGTAACGCCTTATATAAAGTGACGGCAGGACTGGCAAATTATTCAGATGTTGACGGTTATCAATCCGGCGTATTAGCTTTACTTCAAAATGAAGTGTTAAAAGTATCTGTTAAAGCAAAAGGCGATTCATATTTTAATGGCGGTAATGTTGGTATTAACACCACTACTCCACTTACCAAATTTCATGTTGATCAAGGCGGTTTGTTAGTAACCGGAGATACCGGCTCCACTCCTATTTCCGGCGCGGGAACACGATTGATGTGGGTACCGGCATTGGCTGCGTTCAGAGCCGGTAATGTAGGCGGTACCCAATGGGACAATGCTAATATAGGGCAATATTCTGTTGCCATAGGAGGAGGTGTAAAAGCCAGTGGGTATAGTTCTGTTGCTCTTGGTTTGGGAACAACCGCCAGCGGAGGTAATGGTTCAGTGGCTATTGGTGCAATGAATACGGCGAGTGGGGAAAGCGCTACCGCACTTGGCCGTTCTATGACTGTATCCGGCGCAATATCATTTGGTGTAAATGTTTCTACCACTGCCGTTACAGTATCACAAGCCAATACAATCGCCTTAATGGGTGGTAATGTCGGTATTGGTTCATCTACACCAAAGTATTTATTATCCATGGAAGCTACTGGTGGCGGATATTATAATGAGGTGACCAATCAATGGGTGGATGGTTCGCTTCTCAGTATTAAACAAGATATTACCCCGATTACTGATGAACAGCGTATAGATTTACTTGGTATTCTGGATGAAGTCAATATTAATCGTTATAGGTTTATTGATGATTACACAGCAAATGGCGATGATGCGATTTGGCAGTATGGATTTATTGCTGATGTAACAGATGAATTGCTTGCTGGAAAAAATCATGATGGTTTACAAACTGGAAGCGCGGTCCAACTTCTTTTAACTAATGTTCAAACATTGTACAGAAGATTTAATCCGCTTGATTTGGCGTTGGACATTAATACTACATCTTTAATTTTTAATTTATCCAATCTTTCTTTCGCAACCACTACCTTTTTTAATTCTTCCGTCAGTCATTCAGTCGGTGTCTCTAATGCGTTTGTATTTAATGCTTCTAATTTTAACACTTCAACTTTGAATAATTATATTTTATCACTGCGTTCAAATAATAATTCGGTATTTACAGTTTCGGCCAACGGTGATGTTTTGACCGCTGGCACTTACAAAATGTCTGGAATTGATTATGGACAATATTTTATAGATTCCGCCGGAGTTGCTGGTCAGATTTGGTCATCTGATGGTTTAGGCAGAGGAATATGGATAACCACTTCCACTCTTGGTTTGAAAGGTTTGGATATCGGTGGTTTTACTGTCGGTTCAGTCGTTTTTGCCAGTTCTTCCGGTATGTTGACTCAGGATAATAACAATTTGTTCTGGGATGATATCAACAAGAGATTAAGTGTTGGTACTTCCACTAATAATACTTATAAAGTATTTATTAATTCAGGTTCAGATGTGGGCGCCGGGTTGGGTGTTCGCGGTTATGTGAAAGCCTCAGGATTTGTTTCCGGCACCAGTACTTTGGATATTGCTGAAACGTATCCATTAGATAGCCAATGTTCTGTTCGTGGAGATTGTCCGGAACCGGGCGATGTGGTGTGCGCCTCCAGTACTTATAATGAAGGTGAATTAGTTTCTTCTACATTATTTATTGCGAAATGTACCGCCACTTCCACTGATAGTGTCTTGGGAGTTGTAAGTACTAAACCGGGTTTTGTTTTGGGTGGTGCTGAAGAAGTAATTGGATTGGATTCTAATACCTTTAAACCAATAGCTATGGCTGGTCGTGTGCCGGTAAAAGTTTCCACCGCCAACGGTCAAATTAAAATTGGTGATTATTTGACTTCGTCTGAAGTTCCGGGTGTGGCTGTTAAAATGAAAGAACCGGGTCGGGTTATCGGTACAGCTTTACAAGCATTCGATTTAGCCAGTTCAACTGAACAAATTTCCACCAGTACCATATTGGTTTATGTAAATCCTCATTGGTCAATTGGTTCATTGGAAGAAAGCGATATTAGTGATATTTTACCGGATTTCTCAGTTCAAACAATTTTAGACAAGTTTACTTTGGCGGTTAAAAATAGTTTAAGAAAACTCGGATTGGTAATTAAAGATGGTGTGGCCAAAGTTAAAGAATTGGCGGCTAACCGTATTAGCACCGATGAATTGTGTGTGGGTAATACTTGTGTAAATGAAGGACAATTGGTTGAAATGTTGCAAAATACCAATACTGGCAGTATGCAACCGGCGGTTGCGTCAGGTGGAAGTTTGTCGGAGCCTGATCCATTGTCTGTAACCGATATTTCAACACTCCTTCCAACTTCAACACCAGTTTCTACATCTACCACAACAACTGAAATACCACCGGTTGAAGAACCGGCAGAAGAATTAAATTCAGACATTGTTGAAGAAGGGTCGGCAGAACCTGTTGTTGAATCGGTTGAAGAATCGGTGGAATCTGTTGTTGAACCAGTGATTGAAACACCTGTTGTGACAGAAACATCGCCGGCCGAAGAAACACCATAAAGCATAATATTTCAAATAAAAACAAAATAAAATAATATTTATTTTAATTTTAAAATTTCTTTACATTTTTATTGTTTTAGCTTAAAATAGCCCGTATGAATTGATAATTTATGACAAAATATAACCATCTTAAAATTGAAAAGAAGTGGCAAAAACTTTGGTCTAAAAAAGGTGTTTTTAAAGTTAAAGAAGACGCGGTTAAACCGAAATATTATGTTTTGGATATGTTTCCTTATCCGTCCGGCGCCGGTTTACATGTTGGTCATCCAAAAGGATATATTGCCACCGATGTTGTCGCACGAATGAAACAGATGCAAGGGTTTAATGTTTTACATCCAATGGGTTGGGATGCCTTTGGTTTGCCAGCGGAAAATTATGCTATTCAAAATAAAATTCACCCAGCTGAAGCAGTCAAAAAAAATGTTGCTACTTTCAAAAAACAATTGGAGTTGCTTGGTTTTACTTATGATTGGGATAAAGAAATCAATACCACTGATCCGGCTTATTATAAATGGACGCAATGGATATTTTTACAGATGTTTAAAAAAGGATTGGCTTATGAATCGTTCGCTCCGATAAATTGGTGCCCCTCTTGTCAGACAGGTTTGGCCAATGAAGATTTGGAAGAGGGGAAATGTGAACGTTGTGGTTCTTTGGTTGAACAAAAACCGATACGTCAGTGGGTTTTAAAAATTACCGATTATGCCGAACGTTTATTAAATGATTTAGATAAATTAAAAAATTGGCCGGAAGCGATTAAAGAAATGCAGAAAAATTGGATTGGTCGGAGTGAGGGAGCGGATGTTGATTTTAAGATTAAAAACTTTGATTTAAAAATAAAGGTTTTTACCACACGACCAGATACTTTGTTTGGAGCTACTTACTGTGTAATCGCCCCGGAGCATGAATTAATGTCAAAACTCCAGCCCGAAATTGGCAATTGGCAGGAGGTCTCTATATATATAGAAGGCGCAAAGCATAAAACCGCCTTGGAACGGACAGATTTGGCTAAGAATAAGACAGGAATTGAGCTAAAAGGCATAAAAGCCATAAATCCGGTTAATAATGAAGAATTAACAGTTTTTGTGGCTGATTACATTTTGGCTGGTTATGGCACAGGCGCGATTATGGCTGTTCCGGCGCATGATAGTCGCGACTACGAATTCGCGGTAAAATATGGTATTCCGATTAAAGAAGTAGTCGTTCCTGTTGGTGAAAATCAAAAATTAAATATCAAAAATCAAAATGACAATTCAAAATTAAAAAATGAAAATAACGAACTGAAGTCTAAAGTCCAAAGTTCAAAGCCCCAAATAATATTTGAGAAAGACGGAATCGCGGTTAACTCCGGTTTTTTGGACGGTTTACCAACTAAGGAAGCTAAAGAAAAAATGATTAAATGGTTGGAAGATAATAAATTCGGCGAGCGAAAAGTAAATTATAAATTGCGCGATTGGGTTTTTTCTCGACAGCGTTTTTGGGGTGAACCGATACCTTTAATTAAATGCGAAAAATGCGGTTGGGTTCCGGTTTCTGAAAATGATTTGCCGGTGGAATTGCCAAAAGTTAAAAGTTATACCGCAACAGGCACGGGCGAGTCACCGTTGTCCGCTATTGAAAAATGGGTTAATACAAAATGTCCAAAATGTAGTGGTCCGGCTAAAAGAGAAACCAACACCATGCCTCAGTGGGGTGGTTCTTGCTGGTATTATCTTCGTTATATTGATTCACAAAATGATAAAGCGTTAGTTGATAAAGATAAGGAAAAATATTGGTCACCGGTTGATTTTTATGTCGGTGGCGCTGAACATGCTACTCGCCATTTAATTTATGCCCGTTTTTGGCACAAATTTTTATTTGATATTGACGCGGTTAATTATGATGAACCATTTAATCGTCTGCAAAATGTCGGTTTGATTTTGGCGGAGGACGGCAGAAAAATGAGTAAACGTTGGGGTAATGTTATCAATCCTGATGATGTGGTTAAACAATATGGCGCTGACGCTATGCGTGTTTATGAAATGTTTATGGGACCATTTAATCAACCTTGCGCTTGGAATGCCAACGGTTTAATCGGCGCAAAAAGATTTTTAGACAAAGTTTGGTTTTTACAGGATAAAGTTGATAAAAAATTAGTGGTTAGTGGGAAAATAGACAGCTTGGTTCATCAGACAATAAAAAAAGTGACTGATGATATTGAAACAATGCGATTTAATACTGCCATTGCTAAAATGATGGAATTAGTTAATGAAATGAACAAAGAAACAGTAATTTCAGTTTCTAATTTTAAGTTTTTAATTTCTATTCTTTCTCCATTCGCTCCTCATATTTGTGAGGAATTATGGGCGGAACTTGGTGGAAAAGAGTTGTTGATTTTGTCTTTGTGGCCGAAATACGATGAAAAATCAGTTATGGCTGAAACTACTGTTATTGTTATTCAGGTAAACGGACGAGTGCGTGACAATATTGAATTTCAAACAGCTGATATCAGTGAGGAAGTGGCTAAAGAAGCGGCTTTATCCAGTGAATCAGTTAAAAAATATATTAATGGAACAGAAATAAAGAAAATTATTTATGTTAAAAACAAACTTCTCAATATCGTAATTTAATGATACACTATAATATATGTTTGGAAAAAATAAGAAAATTAAAAACGTGTTAATTGTAGAGGATGATGCTTTGTTATCGCAAGTTTTAGGTAAAGCTTTTTCTGCCGCTGGTTTTGATGTAACCGGATTAACAGAGGGAATAAATGTGGTTTCTACGACAAAAAAAATAAAACCGGCAGCGATTTTGTTGGATTTAGTTTTGCCTGGTTTGGACGGGTTTACTGTTTTAAAAAATTTAAAATCCGATAAGGCAACCGCTTCAATTCCAGTGATTGTTATTTCCAATTTGGGAGAGGCGGCTGATATAAAGTCGGTTATGGCGTTGGGAGCTGTTGAATATTTTATCAAGGCCAATACTCAAATGGAAAAAATAATAAAATTCACGCAAAAAATAATTAAAGATTGATTTCTATGGCGGGTAAAAAATTAAAAGAAGTTTTGTTGGTGGTGGAAGATGATGAAATTTTGTTGAGAGCGTTATATTTGATGTTTAACAGTGGGAAATATACCATCGCCACAGCCACTGATGGAGAAACAGCTTTGAAAATGGCTGAACGGATAAAACCCGATATGGTTTTATTGGATTTATTGATGCCAAAAATGAATGGCTTTGAATTTCTGAAAGTGTTTAAAGCGCATGATGAATTAAAAAAAATACCAGTGATTGTTTTGTCTAATTTAGGTGACAGTGACAGTAAGGAAAAAGCAAAAGCATTGGGCGCGATTGATTATTTCGTAAAAGCAAATATTAATTTAACTTCATTGGCAGATAAAATTAAACAAATTTTAAGCCAAAAAACATGAAAATTAAATGGCTCAATTTAGTTCTATGGTTAACGAATAAAGTTTATACTTTAAAAAAGAACTTGGTTGAGAGGACGGGACTTATTATTATTGTAACAGTGATAAAACTGTTAATTTTGGAAGTTGTATTGGCAATTATTTCATTGCCACTTTATTTGGGTCTTAAAACTAAAACAACTGCCGTTTATTTGGCAGAAAAAAGCGGTTTTGGGCAGGTGGCTTTTGATTATCGTTTGCGTCGGCTGTTAACTTTAACTGGAGTTGGTGTTATTTTTTTAATTTGGACAGTAAAATTAATTTTGATTATTTCCGTACCCCGCGTTTATGGCCAGTTGCAATTATACAAAGTCGTGAATTTTCAATCCGGCACGGGCTTGTCGCAACAGTTGATTAAAACTGAAACAGATATCCAAACCGCCAAAATTTCCAATAAAATTATTGTGCCAGTGATTGAAAATGTCACAAAAACAGGGATGGACAGTTATGCAGTATCCGGCTCAGGACAATCATTTTCCACGGTGGCAGTTATGCTAACCGGACAACAAACAATAATTTATACCATTCAAGCTGATAATAATGGTTATTGGACAATGATTCACAATCAAAAGAATTTTAGGCTGAATGATGGAAATCATTCATTATTAGCGTTTACTTATGATAAAAAAACTGGGCAGCGCAGCGATATTTCTCCGGAACAGTTCTTTAAAGTTAAGACATCATTGATAGATCGTTTAGTGAAAAACATAGATACCCTGACTAATTGGTCGGTGGTTATTGTAATTTTATTGGGATTATTTTTAACCATCCTAACAATATGATGATTAGTTGGTTAAAAATATTTTTTAAACTTTCCGGGCGGATTTTTGAATTGAAACAAAAATTATCCCAAACTGACAGTTGGATAAAATCTTTGCCTTACGCTTTCCTTTTGATTTTAGACGAAATAGTTTTTGTTTTTATTTCTTTGCCGTTGTATTTTGCCGTGCCGCCCAAAAAAGTTCAAGAAAAAGGAATTTTATTTCCTTCAGCCGAACCGGAAACCGAAAGAATGAAAATGTTTTTTATCAGAAGAAAAATAAGTTTAATTGCTTTTATCACCGCATTGGGAATGTTAGTTTTAAAATTTTTGGTAATCGGCGGTATTTCTTTTTATTTGATGGGCGGGCAATTGCTTTTGGCTGCCACTCAAGATTGGCTATTTACCGTCCCTGGCGATTATGCTTATGACAGTTCAAAAATTGAATTTGTTGGAGGGATTGCCAGATTGAAAAATTTGGGAACAACGGTTACAGGCAGTACCACTAATGCTAATTTTAATACCAATGCTACTGGCTGGACTTATGCTGATTGGGATCAAGGCGGTGGTGAGGCGAATGTAGTTGGAACTTATGTGGCATCAGGGGGAAATCCAGGCGGATTTGTTCAAATTAATTTTCCAGTTGGTAAAAGCGATGAGTTTGGCGGATATTGGCGTCAAGGTTTTGCAATCACGGAAAATAATCCAACCGCAACCCTCAGTTTTGATTGGTCAATAACCGCTTTTGACAATACTCCCGCCCCAGTCACATTTAAACTTTATGCTTTCATAGATACAGGAACAGGTGTTCCGGTTATTGGTCAAGAAGTTTGGAAATCAGAAGAAATTACCGCAACAAGCGCTTGGGTTTCTATGACAAATTTAAATATTTCTTCAAAAGTTACGGCCGCTGGCACTTATTATTTAAAAATTGCGGTATGGTTGGAAACCCCAAATAACAACACAGGTCCTTTTACGCTTGGTTACGATAATGTCATAGTCAATTGGTCAAAAACTACGATTGTTTATGATTCTAATCGTCCGACAATTATACCAAACAATTCTTTAACACCGGTCAATCCGGCGATTTGGAGTTCTTTTACAGAAACAGCTACAAAAAACGGAGGAGAAATTTATTATCAGTTATCGGCTGATAATGGTTCTACTTGGAACTATTGGAATGGTTCGTCTTGGATATCCGCCGGCGCGTCTAATTATAATACCGCCATTGTTGTTAATAATAATATTGCCGGTTTTTCTACCAGCACCAACAAAATAAAATGGAAAGCTTTTTTGGAAAGCAATGGCAGTCAACAAGTTAGTTTAAGCAAGGTTTCCATCGGCTATACGGAAAATTCCGCTCCCAGTATTTCTGAAGTAGTTCCTGTTCAGCAGACAGATAAAGGCCAAGTTTATATTTCTTATAATTTAACTGATGTTGAAAGCGACCCCTCCAGTTTAATTACTTATGAATATTCTTTGACGGGCGCTTTTTCCGGGGAACAGGTGACAATGATAGCGTCCACTACTAATCCAATGCACAATGGTGTGTCCGGTTTGTCGGCTTCTCCGTCTGGCATCTCGCATATTTTTGTTTGGGACGGAATTATTAATTTGCCCAATGTTTACAACACTAGTACTTATGTTCGTTTGCGCGCCAATGACGGTATCGCAAGTGGTGTTTATGTCACTTCTTCAGCTATTACGATTGATTATGTAGCACCGGTTATTAGTAATTTATCTGTTACGCAAAATTCCGGCAGTGCTAATTTTGATATTTCTTATGATTTATTTGATAACACTTCTGATAATATAAATATTGTTTTAGAAATCTCTGATGATGGCGGTTTGACTTGGGTTGTGCCGACTGTGTCATCAGTCGGAGATTTGGGTTCCAGTGTTACAGCCGGTATCGGAAAAGTAATTACTTGGAATGCCGGAGTTGATTATCCGGCTCATCAAGTTTCCAATATGCAAGTTCGTCTTTTGGTTAAAGATAAATATCAAAATCAAAGCGTTTATTTTAATTCAGTCAATTTTGAATTAGATACTTTGGCGCCGGTGGCTGCAATTACAGTTGATTTAATGGCTCAGCCAAATGCCGGCGATACCGCAGTTTTAATTTTTGGTTCTTTTATTGAAACAAATCCTAATTATAACAATTTTTTTGTTGGAGTAAACAATGGAGATTATGGTTCGGCCACAGTCGGTGATAGTAATACAATTTCTCCTTCTGCCCAGTTGGTTGCTACCGGTGTAACCTTAACTGGCGCTGATTATATTGGTAAAGCAAAGATTGCTCACACTGATGATTTTGGTTTTTCAACTGATAATGAAAATTTTTCTCCCAATAGTTCATATAAATATGTAAAACCTTATACTCCACCGGCGCCGACAGTAGGTAATCCGGCAGAAGGGTCGTTAGATGTCACTATCAACAAATATTCTTCTGAAGCTGATGGATTAGAATATTTAGTTTTTGAGAATACCCAATCAAAATATATTCAAGGCGATGGTTTATTAAGTGATAGTCCTGTTTGGTTGTCATCAGGAACAATAACTGTAATCGGCTTGTCTGATCCTTTGTCGCAATATATTTTTAAAACAAAATCTCGCAACAATAGCGATGCGGCACATACTCTAACCAGTGAGAGTGAATGGTCGTCCGGCGCGTCTACTGATTATCAATCACCATCCGTAACAATCAATTCCGTTGCACAGACTATTAATGGAACTAAATATGTGACAGTTGATTATGTTGGTATTGATTTTCAGAATGCTCAGAATAATCTGGTAGTATATGAATATTCCACCGATGGTTTTGGTTGGATGACAATGACGGAAAAAGTTGGTGTAGATTCCAACGGTGTAAGCGGTTTAAGTTTTTCTTCCGGCGGAACGGCTTTCAAATTCGCGTGGGATGTTGGAAACGATTTGTTTTTAACCGAAGATTCCACTGTTTATGTTCGTCTTCAATCCAACGACTCTATTAACAGTAGTAATCTATCTGTTTCGTCCGCTTTTTTTGTGGATACGGCCGGACCAATAATTTCCAATATTAATGTTAGTCAAGCAACTTCTTCCAATAATATTATTATTAATTATGATTTAACAGATACTGCCGGAGCTGATAATTTTATTGAATTATTAATCTCTGATGATAGTGGCAGTTCTTATGTTGTAAGCGTGTCTGCGGTTACCGGCGACATTGGCGAAGGTGTCAGTTCCGGTATTGGAAAAGAAATTATTTGGAACGCTGGGACGGATTTTAACGGACAAGAGCAGTCTGATATGCGGATAAAAATCCGTGCTAAAGATAGATATCAAAATCAGGGAGATTTTACAGAATCATCTGATTTTCTTTTAGACACCAAAGGGCCAATTGTTAGTGATGTAAATGCGGTTCAATCAAGCAGTACCGTGTTAATAAATTATACTTTATCTGAAAATGTCGGTTTAGTTGTGTTTGAGGTGTCTGATGACAGTGGATTAACTTGGGTGGTATCCACCAGCAGTGTCAATGGTGATATTGGCGCCGATCAATTGTCCGGTTTAAAAAATTTCCAGTGGAATGCCAAAATTAATTTTAATGATCAAGAACAAAACGATGTGATGGTTCGTATTAGGGCAACTGATTATTTTAATAATGTGGGCGATTATGTTTCGTCGGCTATTTTTTCTTTAGATACTAAACCTCCGGTTATAAGCAATATTACCGCTAATCAAACTCTGAATACAAAAGATTTTTCATTTAGTTATGAATTATCCGATGCTTCAGCCACAGCCACCATAGTATTGGATATTTCTTCCAATAGCGGTTTGGATTGGAATGTGGCGACTAGTACTCTCTCTGGAGATTCGGGAGATAATATTACCATGGGTGTTAAAAGTTTAATTTGGAATGCTGGTACGGATTTCAATGATCAGGAGAGTAATGTTATGCGTTTACGTTTTCGTGCCACTGATGCTTGGGGTAATGAAAGTTTATTTTTTGAATCATCCGATTTTTCAGTGGATACAGCCGCTCCATCTGGTTTGTCGGAATTAACCAAATATAGCATTACTGCAACTTCAGTGACATTAAATTGGTCATCCGGAGTAAATGATTCAAATTTTAATCATTATGAACTGTGGTATGGCGCGAATCAAAATGATGTTTTAAACAGAGCTGGTTCTGCGGACAAGTGGGATTCATTGGATGATGTTGATTTGAATAATATTACTACAATTTCTACAATTATTTCAGGAACAAGTTTTATTACTACTAAATATATAAAAATTTGGGCGGTTGATAATTATGGCAATGAATCATCGGCGCCGGATATTTCAGTAATTTATATTCCGCCGACAGTGACCTATGATTTAATAGTGCAGGCGCCTACCGGTTCAGGCTCAATTAATCCGGCAATTGGCACTCATACATATAGTAAAGGAACCAATGTAGAAATTACCGCTACTCCGGATAGTGGTTGGAATTTTGGTGGTTGGATTTTGGATGATTTATCAGGAGGCAATACAAATCCATTAACTTTAATAATGAATGCCGCGCATACAATTGGCGCTGTATTTAGTGAGGAAACCGTATCTGTTCCTGAAAAACAAGCGCCATCAGGCGGCGCGCCATTAGTTGTGATTGAGGCAACAGATACTACTCCGCCAACCGCGCCGATTTTAACGCCGGTTGCCGGACCACTGTCTTCAACCAGGGTAAAAATTTCCGGTTTAGCCGAACCTGGTTCAAAACTTTTTTTATACGATAAGGAAAGTCTGGTGGGACAATTAAGTTCTTTGGTTGGTAACAATGGAAGATTTGAACAAACTTTTGTTTTTAATGAAGGTGAACATATTTTAACTTCCAAGGCGGTTGACACCAAAGGAAATCTTAGTCAGATTTCAGAATCAATTACATTTGTGATTGATTTAACTCCGCCGGATGCGCCGCAAATTTTATCTCCGAAAGAAAACAGTGTTTTATTGGCTAATGAATTAGTTTTGGTTGGTTTATCCGAACCGTTAACCGTTATGGAAATTAATTTAAGAGAAAATATTTACAATACTGTCGCCAACGAAAGAGGAGTTTGGCAATTTAACATCTTTAATGTTACTGAAATTATACAAGGACGCCAGACAGTGACTGTACGAGCTAAAGATGCGGCTGGAAATATTAGCCGGCCTGTAACTTGGATAGGTACAGTAACAGTAGTCACGACCACTGGTGCTATTTATCCGATTCAAATTTTACCACCGGAAATAATTTCTCCGACTCCGTTGGCGCCGGCATCAATAATTCGTGAAGTTAACCAAGCAATTGAGACCACAGCTATAACGACTCCGTCAGTGGTCAGTGTTGAATTTTCCGGAGCCGATGACATTATTAGTTTTGCCGGCAAAGCTAAACCCGATGAAGAAGTGATAATTTATATTCATAGTAATCAGGCGGTAGTTTATCGTACTGTGGCGGATAATCAAGGTAATTGGCATGTTCATCATTCACAAAATGAATTGGAATTATCCTCCGGTGAGCACACGGTATATGCGGTTGGCATTAACAGTGAAACAAATCTTAAAAGTCCGCCAAGTTTGATAGGGACATTTATTATTGAAAAAAATTGGTGGGTTAATATTTATAGGCATTTTAATTTTACCTCAACTTTAATTACCATTGCTGTTTTATTGATGGTTATGTCGTGGTTGTATTGGTTACGCCGTCGGGAAACAGTTAAAATTTAATGATATGATGGTTATAGATGAAAAACAAAAATTAAAATTAATTAAATTTTATCAATCTATATCTCATTGGTTGGGGATTGTTGTTTTAACGATTGGCGGGGTGGTGTTGGTGGGCTGGATTTTTGACATTCAAATATTAAAAAGCGTTTTACCTGGTTTGGTTGCAATGAAGGCCAATACCGCCGTTTGTTTTGTTTTATCAGGTTTTACTTTAATTTTATTACAGGAAAAACGTATTGGAACGGTTCAACGAATAATAGGGGGAATATTTTCATTTTTGGTTTTATTGTTAGGTGTTTTAACTTTGACTGAATATATTTTTGGATTTAATTTTTACATTGATCAGTTGTTATTTAAGGAATTACCTGATGCTGTTTTAACTTTTTCACCGGGGCGAATGGCTGCCAATACCGCATTTAATTTTTTTCTTATTGGTGTTGCTTTGTTGACAGTCAGTTTAAGCAGGAAGTCAAAAATAATATTTGCAAATATTTTAGTTGTAATAGTCGGAATAGTTTCTTTATTGGCTTTAATCGGCTATATTTTTGGCGTATCGGTATTTTATCAAGGCATAGCATTGTATACGGCCATGGCTTTGCATACCGCGATTGCTTTTTTATTTATCGCAATCAGTATTTTTTTTATCAGGTTTGACCATGATTCAGTTCCTGTTTTAGGAGCCGGTGGAACCGGAGGCGCGGTTGTTAGACGTTTATTGCCGGTGATTGTAATAGTGCCAATAGTGTTAGGTTTATTGTTTCGTTTAGGCGAACAAAGAGGCTATTATAATAATGATTTTGAACTTTCTTTTCTCACCACCTTTATTATTGTTATTTTGATGATATTTTTTTGGTTTAACGCTAAAAATATTAATAAAAATGAAATTTTGCAAGCCGAGAGTATTTTAAAATTAGAAGAATCAGAAAAAAAATATCGGGAAATTTTTAATAACATTCAGGATATCTTTTTTGAAGTTAATATGAATGGAATTGTTGTTGATATATCCCCTTCAATTGAACAAATTACTAAATACAAAAGAGATGATCTGATTGGCCGAGACATAGGTCAATTATATGCTAAAAAAGAAGAAAGAAATGATATTTTAAAAACACTGGCTAAAATCGGAAAAGTTTATGATGTGGAAGCTGATTTTATTGATAAAGATGGTGCCAAATTAACCGGTTCAATGGTAGCCAGATTGATTAAAAACGAAAAAGGTGTTCCTTTGAGAATTGTCGGTACCATTCGCGATGTTACTGCCCGCCGGAGAGCCGAGGATGAATTGAAATTTAAGAATATTATTTTAGATACACAGCAAAATACTTCTTTAGATGGAATTTTGATAGTTGACGAAGAAGGAAAAATAATTTCTTTTAATCGACGTTTCGTGAAAATGTGGAATATAACGGATCAAGTGTTGGAATCAAAGTCAGATGAGCTCGCTTTACAATCGGTGCTTGACAAATTGGTAAATCCTGAAGAATTTTTGTCGCGGGTTAAATTTTTATATGAACATAAAAATGAAAAAAGTCGTGAAGAAATCTCATTAAAGGATGGAAGAATTTTTGACCGTTATTCTTCGCCAATGTTGTCTTTGGAAAAAGAGTATCTTGGCAGAGTTTGGTATTTTAGTGATGTGACGGAAAATCGCCAAGCCTCCAGTATATTAAAAAAATCAGAAGAAAAATATGCCGCTTTGGTGGAAAATAGCAATGATGGCGTTTTAATTTTACAGGATGAGGTGATTAAATTTGCTAACCGAGCTATGTTGAATATGTTTGGTCTTACAGAAGAAAGGGTTATCGGTCGTTCTTTTTTAGACTTTACCGATGAACCGTCAAAAAAAATTGCTGCTGATAAATATAAAAAACGAATGAAAGGTGAAAAAATTGCTTCGCGGACGGAATTAAATTTAATTCATAGCAGTGGACGGACATTTTCCGCGGAAATCAATGCGGCATTGATTTATCATGAAGGCCGGCCGGCCGATATGGCAACCGTGCGCGATATCAGCAAGGCAAAAGAAATAGACCGTATGAAATCAGAATTTGTGGCTGTTACTTCGCACCAATTAAGGACTCCTTTGACCGGCATAAAATGGTTTACCGAGTTGTTGATAAAAGATAAAAAGCATAAATTATCAAAAGAACAAAAAGATTTTATTCAGCAAATTTCCGTCAGCAATGAGCGGTTAATAAGATTAGTTGATGATTTGTTAGATGTTTCACATATAGAAACCGGTCGTAAATATAATGTTGTTTTAAAGTCTGAAAGTTTACATGATGTGATTCAAGAGGTGGTGGATAGTCAAAATCTTTCGGCCAAGAAAAAAGATGTTAAAATAATTTGTCCGCGTTGCCGTGAAAAATTGATTATGCCGATTGATCGGGAAAAAATCCGACAGGTATTTTCCAATTTAGTCAGTAATGCTATTAAGTATTCTCCGGCTAAAAGCGTTATAGAAATAGGTAGAGAAAAAAAACACGAAGAGATTATTATTTTTATTAAAGATCACGGAGTGGGAATACCCAAACATCAACAGAAACGAGTTTTTGAAAAATTTTTCCGGGCGGACAATGTATCCACTACTGAAACAGGCACAGGGCTTGGTTTGTATATTGCTAAAGCAATTGTAGAAGGACATGGTGGGCGAATTTGGTTTGAATCAATAGAAAAAAAGGGTACGACTTTTTATGTCGCTTTGCCTATAAAAAATAAATTAATTTAAATTATATGCACAAAATTCTTATCGTGGAGGATGATAATATTTTGGCTCAAGCCATTTATACGGCTGTTAGGCGAGCCGGTTTTTCCGCTGAAGTGGCGGTTGATGGCGAGGATGCTTTAAAAAAAATGAAAAAAATAAAACCGGACGTGGTACTGCTTGATTTAATTTTACCAAAACGTTCCGGTGAGGATGTTTTGGGAGCAATGAAACAGGATGAAACATTAAAAGAAGTACCTGTTTTGGTAATTACCGTCAAAGGCGACAAAGAAACTATCAGCCAGTGTGTAAAAATGGGTATTCGTGGATATTTAATCAAAGCGCATTATACTTTACAAGAAATAATCAATCAAATTAAAAAAGTGATTGCGGAAACAAAAAAATAATTATGAAGCCGGTGAAATTTTTTGAAAAAGTCGCCGGTTCCAAAAGCAAAACGTTTATTTCGTTTTGCTTTTGTTTTATTATGGGGGTTGGTTTTTTTTCTTTTATTGAAATATCAGGAACAAAACTTTATTACTTATTAATTTGCGGTTTTGTAATTTTATTTGGTTTGATATTTTGGTGGAAAAATAAAGTGGCGCGGTTGATTTTATTGTGTTTATTGTTTGTAGTGTTGGGCAGTATGCGTTTTGTTGGTGAAATGATGTCGTCTCAGGCGGTAACAAATAATGATGGTCGGTTATTTTATGGAATTGTGGACGAAGAACCCAATTTTAAAATTGATAATGCTGAATATATTGTATCAACGGAATTTAATGAAAAAGTCTTAATCCGCCTTCCTCTTTATCCGCAATATAATTATGGCGATCGTTTAATGATTGATTGTCTTCCGGCACTTCCACAAAATTATCCTTCCGGCATATTTGATTATCGTCGTTATTTATCCAATCAAGGAATTTTTTCGGTTTGTTTTAATCCTCCAGTCACAAAAATCGGAATTGATGAAGGTAATTTATTAAAATCAATTTTATTAAAAACCAAGAATATGGTCAGCGAACAGATAAACAGATTATTTGTTGAACCAGAAAGCAGTTTGTTGGCAGGTTTATTATATGGAGGACGCAGCGGTTTGCCTAAAGAATTGTCTGATAGTTTTCGTCGGACAGGTTTGAGTCATATTGTGGCGGTATCAGGTTATAATATTTCCATTATTTCCGTGATATTTTTAAATATTTTAATTGTTCTTGGTTTTTCTCGTCCAAAAGCTTTTTGGTTGGCGATAATTGGTTTAGTTTCTTTTGTAATATTTACCGGCGCTTCCGCTTCAGTTGTCCGTGCCGGTATTATGGGATCATTGGTGTTGATTGCCGAAAAAGTTGGTCGGTTATCGGATGCCGGACGGTTGTTGTTTTTAGCCGGCGCTTTAATATTGCTGGTTAATCCGCGTTTATTAGTTTGGGACGCAGGTTTTCAGTTGTCTTTTTTGGCTACTTTGGGTTTAATTTATTTAACGCCACATTTATGGTTTTCCAAAAGAAAAATTCCGGAATTATTTTTTAACATAGTCAACCCGACTGTGGCGGCGATTATCGCTACCGCGCCGTTGATTATGTTTCAATTTGGACAGTTATCTTTGTCCGCTTTACCGGCTAATGTTTTAGTAATTTGGATGATACCATGGCTAATGTTGTTTGGATTTTTATCATTGTCTTTGGGGTGGATTTTTTATCCCTTGGGACAAATAATCGCGTGGTTGACAGGTTTTGGTTTAAAATATGTTATAATGGTGACAAGTTGGTTTTCTGCCCGAACCTGGGCGGCGGTTGAAATGAATATTTCTTGGTGGATGATGTTAATAATGTATTTGTTAATTGTTTTATTTTTTTATGCCAAAAGTAAAAATTTTATCATCGGTCGCCGGATATGATTTGTCTGCCGCCGATTATGATAAAAAAGAAAAATATTTAAACAGTTTTGAAAAAAATAAAATTTGGCTATTGTTGGGATATTTATCTGGAAAAAAAATTTTAGATGCCGGAACAGGAACTGGACGTTTAGCTGTTGAAATGTCAAAAAATGGCGCGGAAGTAACCGCTCTTGATGTGTCGTCAGAAATGTTAAAACAGTTGTCGCGTAAAAGTAATAAAATAAAAACCATGATTGGCGATGCTGAATGTTTGCCTTTTGACAAAGAGATTTTTGATTTGGTGACAGCCGCTTTTTTAATCGTTCATTTTAAGGATCCTTCTCGTTTTTTTGACGAAGCTTATCGTGTATTGAAAGATGGTGGAAGATTATTGGTGACAAATATTAATCAAAAAGAACCGCCAGAAATAAAAACTAAGCAAGGAGTTATAAAAATTGAATCGTTTTATCATCGCCCGGAAAAAATCAGGGAGATTTTACAGTCATTGGCTTTTACCATTGAAAAAGAAATTATTGTTAAAGAAGGGGAGAATTGGATAAATCAGATAATAGTAGCTAAAAAATAATTCACCCCGTTAGAGATATTTATGGTTTATATTTATTTAATGCAGAGCAAGAAAGATAATCTTTGGTATACAGGTGCTACTAGAGATTTAAAAAAACGTTTTAAAGAGCATAATGATGGGAAAGTAAAAGCAACAAGGGATAGAAGACCTTTTGTGTTAATATATTATGAAGCTTGTTTGAATGAACACGATGCTTTTACTCGTGAAAAATATTTAAAGTCAGGAATGGGAAAACGTTATCTTAAAAATCGTTTAAAACGTTTTTTATCTCTAACGGGGTAAATTATGAAAAAGTTGTTTATAGTTATAGTAGTTGTCCTGCTGTTAAGCGTGGGCTTATTTTATTATATTCATTTTTCCGCCAATGAAAAAAAATTTGATATTATTTTTTTTGATGTTGGGCAAGGCGATGCAACGCTGGTGCGTTTTGAAGATGGAAGTAAAATGTTGGTAGATTGCGGACCGGACAGGACTATTTTGAAAAAACTCGGACAATATCTTCCTTTTTATGACCGGACGATTGATTATTTGCTTATTACTCATCCGGACAATGATCATTATGGCGGTTGTGTTGACGTATTGCGTCGTTATCAAGTGAAAAATATAATTACAAATAGTGATCGTAAACCGGACGATACTTTTTGGCAAACTTGGCGTTTTTATGAAGAAAATGAAGATGCAAAAATTTTTATCATTGATGAACCGCAAATTTTTGAAATTGGGAACAATAAAATTGAATTTATTTATCCGGATACATCTTTAATTTTATCTTCAGCCGGCGATACCAGCAATAATCAATCGTTGGTTTTTCGTTTAGTTGATAAAAGTGTAAAAGTTTTATTTACCGGAGATATTGAAGAATCATTGGAAAATGCTTTGATAAAAAAATATTGTTCAATTACAAACTGCCCTTTTTTATCAGCTGATATTTTGAAGGTCGCCCATCATGGCAGTGACACGTCAAGCAGTGAAGAATTTTTGAATGCGTCTAATCCGAAAGCGGCAGTGATTTCCGTCGGTCAGAATCGTTTTGGACATCCGTCTTTGCGAGTTTTGAAAAAGATGGAACGTTTACCGGTAATTGTTTTGCGCACTGATGAGTATGGCGATATTACATTTGACAAAATTTTAAAAACATGGTAATATATTACTAGAAACGCTTCCATAATGAAGCGTTTTAATTTTTGACTTAATTTAATTTATTTTTTATATATGTCATCAGAAATATCAAAAGCCATTCAGGCATTATGTGCTGAAAAAAATCTCTCGTTAGAGGTGGTTATGGAAACCATTGAAACAGCTTTGTCAGCTGCTTATCGTAAGGATTTTGGCAATAAACAGCAAAACATCAAGGTTAAGTTTGATCCCGAAACAGCTGGAATAAAAGTGTGGGATGTTAAAACGGTTGTTGAAGATATTGAGGAAGAGACTTTGGAAGCAGCTCAAGAGGAATTAACCGTTCGCCGTGAAAAAGCTCGAGCTGAAGGCCGTGAATTAACAGAAGAAGAAACTGAGGACTTGCCGCGTTTTAATCCAAAAACTGAAATAATGCAAACCCCAGCTAAAGAATTTAAGAAAAAAGCGAAAATTGGCGATGTTTTGGAAATTTCCTTGGAAGTACCCGGTGAATTTGGTAGAATGGCCGCTCAAACAGCCAAACAAGTTATTATTCAAAAAATTCGCGAGGCGGAACGAAATATGGTATTTGATGATTACAAAGATTATGAAGGTAAAATTATTGTTGGTACCATTCAAAGAGTTGAGGGTCGTAAAGTTTTGGTGGATTTAGGTCGTGGCACCGGTCTTTTACCGTCTGATCAACAGGTGAGTCGTGATCATTATCGCCCCGGCAGTCGAATGAAATTTTATGTTGCTTCAGTTACTATGTCTATTCGCGGTCCGGAAATTATTTTATCTCGTAGTGATATAGGCATGGTACGTGAAATTTTTAAACAAGAAATTCCGGAAATCAGCGACGGTGCTATTTTGATTAAAGGTGTGGCTCGAGATGCTGGCGCCCGTTCCAAAATTTCTGTTTATACAGAAGACAGTTCGGTTGATCCAATAGGTTCATGTATTGGACAAAGAGGTGGACGTATTAATACTATTATTGAAGAATTAAACGGAGAAAAAATTGATGTGATTAGATACAGTGAGGATCCTGCAGAGTATATAGCTCACGCCTTGTCTCCGGCAAAAATTTCTCGTGTGGAAATTATCAGCCAAGAAGAACAAAACGCAGAAGTTTATGTTCCGGCCGATCAGTTTTCTTTAGCTATTGGACGAGGCGGTCAAAATGTTCGTTTAGCTTCCCAATTAACTGATTGGAAAATAAAAGTTATTGAAGAAGGCGGGTCAAAAGAAATATCAAGTGAAGATGTGAGCGAAGAAAATCCTGGTGAAGAAGAATTAGCCGTAGCTGATGAGGTGAAAGAAGAACCAAAAGAATCTGCTGAAATAAAATAAAAATAATATAAAATTAAAATTATTATTATGTTTACTTCCGTTTTTCACACTATTTTATACCAACCGATATTTAATTTTTTTGTCGGTTTATATAATTTAATTCCGGGTCATGATGTTGGTTTGGTAATTTTAATAATTACCATTTTAATTAGAATATTGGTTTGGCCACTTACTTCATCCTCAATTAAAGCTCAGCGATCTGTTCAAGAATTGCAGCCCAAGGTTGATGCGGTCAAAAAAGAATTTGCCAACGATCAGCAAAAACAAGCGGCGGAATTAATGAAATTATATAAAGAAAACAAAGTTAATCCGTTTTCATCTTGTTTGCCATTGTTAATTCAATTGCCAATTTTGATTGCTTTATATATGGTAATGCGGGATGGATTAATGGCTGATAAATTTGCCGTTGAACTTTATTCTTTTGTTGATAATCCGGGAAAGCTTAATCCTTTATCGTTAGGATTTTTAGATATGGCTAAACCAAATTATGTTTTGGCGATTTTAGCCGGTTTGGCTCAATTTTGGCAGGCTAAAACAATGATGTCTAAACAACCGCCGAAAGCAGCTGGTGCTGGCGCCAAAGACGAGGGAATGATGGCTACAATGAATAAACAAATGCTTTATTTTATGCCGGTCATGACTGTAATTATTGGTTTTGGTTTGCCGGCCGGTTTGACGGTTTATTGGTTTTTTAGCACGCTTTTAACCGTTGCCCAACAATCAATATTATTAAAGAAAAAAAATAAAAAAAATCCTGTTGAAGAAAAAGTTATTGAAGGTAAAGTGGAAGAAATAAAATAAGCTCGTAAACCGATAAGATAAAAAGTATGTCTCCATTGGAACAATCCATCGTGAGAACTTTGACTTATTTTGATTTAGTTGATTATCCTTTAACCAAAGAGGAATTATTTTCTTATCTTTGGCGTCCGCCATTCGGTCGTTATGATGATTTTTTAACCGCTTTAGAATCGGGCAGTCAAAAATGGGAAAATAAGTGGGGTTATTATTTTTTGTCTGGACGGGAACATATTGTTGAAAATCGCCGAGTGCGATTATTGCCCAGCGAACAAAAGTTACGTTTAGCGCGTCGTGCGGCAAAAAAAATTCGTTCCGTTCCTTTTTTGCGGGCGATTTTTTTATGTAATTCAGTTGCTTCCGGAACAGCCGGCGAATCCAGTGATATAGATTTTTTTATTATTGCCGATCCAAAAAGAATTTGGTTGGTGCGTTTTTTTACCAATTTTATTTTAAAACTTTTTGGTTGGCGTACTTATGGACAAAAAATTCGCAATAGAATCTGTTTGTCTTTTTATGTTGATGGAGGACATTTGGATATTTCCCCGTTGCGAGCGGTGCCGGAAGATATCCATTTTATTTATTGGTTGTATCAAATGTTGCCGCTTTATGATCCGGACAATTATAATGATAAATTTTTAAAGGCTAATAAATGGGCGGGTGATTATTTGCCCAATCTCAAAAAAGAAAATTTGCCGATTAGCGATTCGGCATTTCAAAATTCTCGGCTTGGCTTAATTTGGAAAAAAATTTGGGAAAAAATGTGGAGTGTCGGTTACGGCGATTTGCTTGAAAGTCAAGCTAAGGGATTTCAGTTGGCCATGATGAAAAAGAATATTAAATCAATGGCGGATATGGGGGATAATAGTGTAGTTATTGGAGATTCCGTCATCAAATTACACGAAAACGATACAAGAAAGGAATATTATGAAAAATGGAAAAGCAGAATAAATTAATATTTAATATGTTATCTCGCCTTACTAATTATCTTATCCTCTTATTTTTATTTGCGTTGCCTTTTCAAACCCGTTGGATTATTGAATATGGAATTTTAAATAATCGTCCATGGGAATTTGGGACTATCAGTTTGTATGGTACGGAATTTTTTTTATGGCTGATAGTGATTTTGACCGGCATTCGGATTTTTGGCCGACCGGATTTTTGGAAATCATTCTCAAATTGTAGAATCAATGCTGATTATTTTAAAATGCACAAAAAAAATATATTGGCTGTTTTGATTTTTTTATTCAGCACGGCTGTTTTTATACGTTCCGGCAATCCGATATCATGGCAATTTACCACTTGGTTTTTGGGAGGAATATGTTTAATGATTTCAATAGCTGTATCTGAATTATCTTTTTCCCGTGCCGGCATGACATTGTGGTTAAGCGGGGTTGTGCAAGGAGTATTGGCAGTTCAACAATTTTTTTATCAAAAAATTATTGGTTCAAAATGGTTAGGTATGTCCGCACAAAATTCAAGTGACTCAGGAGTTAGTGTGGTGCAGTTTGGTGACGAACGCTGGCTGAGAGCCTATGGCAGTTTTGGATGGCCTAATTCTTTGGGAATTTATTTAGCAGTTATCTTTGTTTTGGGTTTAATTTTATATTTTTATTTTTCTAAAACTAAATGGCGAATATTAATCCTGGTGGGACAATTGATTATTCTAACGGGGTTATTATTGTCTTTTTCCCGCGGTGCTTGGTTGGCGGCAGTTGGCGGTTTGCTTATTTTTGGGTTGATTGCTTGGAATAATCTGCCTTTTGAATTTACGCGGCGTAAATTTTATAGTCAATTTGTAAAACAGTTGGCAGTTTATGCGGTATTAGTAATCAGTCTGGTGACGATTTATTTTCCAGTTTTTACAAATCGGTTTAATACAGGTAATTATTTGGAATATTTATCTATAACGGAACGGCAAGATCAATTGAATGTTGCTGGTCAGATGATATCGGACAATTTATTTTTTGGTGTTGGCCCCGGATTGTACACTAATTATTTGGCTAGATATTTTGTTTCGCCGACATATGGAGTTTATCAGCCTGTCCATAATATTTTTTTATTAGCACTGGCTGAATTGGGTATATTTGTGTTTTTATTTATTTTGGTCTTTGTCTTTTGGTTGATTAAAAAAATCGGTCGCGCCGGACCGATTTATTTTTCCGTTTTGACAGTTTTGTTTTTAGCCGGTTTTTATGATCATTTTCTTTGGAGTTTATACGCCGGTCAGTTGATTTGGTGGGTGGTTTTGGCTTTAGGATTAATGTTAAAAAAATCGCAATCCAATATTGAAAAATAATAAAAAATTATTATTTTATTTGTTTTGTTTTTAAAATAAATAACAAAAATAATACCCATTCTAATGGGTATTATTGTTTTTTTATAAAAAAGCCAGCCATGTTGATTTTTATTTAAAATTAAGGTAAAATTTTATTATTCAGCCAACCGATATAATCTTTTTATGATTACCCATATAATTGAATTTTTAGCCAATATTGTAATCAATGTTATTGATTGGTCGGGATATGCCGGCGTTTTTTTTCTTATGTTGGTGGAGAGTTGCGGGATTCCAATGCCTTCGGAGGTAATTATGCCGTTTGCCGGCTTTTTGGTTTCCAAAGGAAAATTGTTATTTTGGGCAGTGGTGTTTCTGGGTGCGGCAGGAAATTTAATCGGATCTTGGCTGGCTTATTTTATTGGAGTTAAAGGTGGACGGCCTTTGTTGGAAAAATATGGCAAGTATATTTTAATTTCTAGGCATGATTTGGATGTGGCTGACAGGTGGTTTGTCCGTTATGGAGAGGCGACTGTATTTTTTGGTCGTTTGTTGCCGGTTGTTCGTACTTTTATTTCTTTTCCGGCTGGAGTGGCAAAAATGAATTTTAAAAAGTTTTCTTTTTATACTTTTGCTGGCGCTTTACCCTGGTCATTATTATTTGCTTGGTTGGGTGTAAAAATGGGAAATAATTGGGATTTAATTCGTGCAAAATTACACAGTTTTGATTTATTTATAGGTTGTCTTGTTTTGATTTTAATAATTTGGTATATTTGGCGACATTTAAAACATCGGCGTGAATATGTTAAATAGTTTTTTAGAAATAGTTATTAATTTTTTTTCAGTCTTTCCGCGGGATTTGGCTGTTTTTTTACTTAGTATGTTTCCGGTTGGTGAATTGAAATTATCTTTGCCGGTAGGACTTTTGGTTTATCATTTGCCGATTTGGCAGGTAGTAGTTTTGTCAATCGTCGGAAATATGATTCCGACTACTGTAATTTTATTTTTTGCCGACCGCTTTCATTGTTGGGTGGAAAAACGATCCGGATTTTTTTCCAAGAGATGGATTAATACTCTTGCTAAAATACAAAAAAAATTTTCCGGTCGATATGAAAAATATGGTTTGATTATTTTAGTGTTGATAACCAGTATTCCCGTACCTGGTTCGGGCGCTTATGCTGGCGCGTTAGCCGCTTTAGTTTTTGGTATTTCGGTAAAAAAATCCTTGCCTTGTATTTTTTCCGGTATCTTATTATCAACCCTGATAATTATATTGTTAACTATTGGTGTGGATAAGGTGTTCTAAGCAAAAATCATAAGTTTCAATGGCCAAACCCTGAACAATTTTATTTCAAATACCAAAGTCCAAATGTTAAAACCAAAACCTTTAATATTAAAAGTTAAATTAAAAATAGTAATGGTGTGTTTTTATCCTAGATTTGAGGTTTTGAGTTGTGGATTTGACATTTAACATTTGAGTTTTAAGATTATTTATTATGTCTGATCGTTTGAAAAAAATTCAAGAAAAAATAGTAGAAGTATCCAAACTTTTAAAATTGGATGATTTAAAAAATAAAATGTCTCAGTTATCCGATGAAATGAACGCTTCTGATTTTTGGCAAAATCGTGAAAATGCCCAAGCGGTATCGCAAGATTATGAAGATATAAAAAAAGAATTGGAAAAATGGAAAGCGATTGAAACGAAAGCTGCCGATTTGGCGGAATTATCAGTTGTTAATGATCAATCATTGTCCGATGAAATAGAAAAACAAACCGCGGATTTGGAAAAAGAATTTTCTGAATATGAATTATATCTTTTATTAAATGGACCTTATGACAAAAGCAATGCTGTGGTGGCGATTCATGCCGGTTCAGGCGGAACTGAAGCGCAAGATTGGTCAGAGATGCTTTTACGAATGTTTTTAAGATTTTGCGAATCGCGTGGTTGGAAAACAAAAATTATTGATGAATCGCGCGGGCAAGAGGCCGGCTATAAGTCAATTATGTTTGAGGTGACAGGACGTTATGCTTTTGGTTATTTAAAATCTGAACACGGTGTTCACCGTTTGGTTCGTATTTCTCCGTTTGACGCAGAAAAAATGCGTCACACGTCATTTGCATTAATTGAAGTATTGCCGGAATTGGATGATAAAATTGACATTAAATTGGAAACAAAAGATTTAAGAATTGATACTTTTATGTCCGGCGGACATGGTGGTCAAAGTGTTAATACCACTTATTCGGCGGTGCGAATTGTGCATATTCCGACTAATATTAGTGTTTCTTGTCAAAACGAGCGTTCACAACAACAAAATAAAGAAACAGCTTTAAAAATTTTAAAAGCCAAATTATATCGTTTGGAAGAAGAAAAAAAAGCTAAAGAAAGAAATGAAATGCGCGGTGAATATAAATCAGCTGAATGGGGCAATCAAATTCGTTCCTATGTGTTACATCCATATCATATGGTAAAAGATCACAGGACGGAGTATGAGTCGTCTGATCCCGAAGGAGTTTTGGAAGGAAATTTATTGCCATTGTCTGAAGCGTATTTAAAGTGGATTAAACAATAAAATGAAATTTTTATGATTATTTTAAAAATAACCGATTTGGATAAGGTGGTGGAATTATTGCGAAAAGGAAAAGAAATAATTTTTCCGACTGAAACTTCGTATGGATTGGGTTGTGATGCCACCAATCAATTTGCAGTTGATACAATATTTAAGATAAAAGAAAGACCGATTGCCAAATCGTTGTTGATTATTGTGTTAAACGCGGAAACGGCTAAAAAATATTTGGTTTGGAATGAAATGTTGGAAAAAATCAGCCAAAAATATTGGCCCGGTCCTCTGACCGTGATAGGAAGTTATAAAAAAAATCCGTTTTGGCAATTTTGGAAAAAAAATTTAGCTCGCGGTGTGGTTGGTACTGATAACAGCGTGGCTGTTCGCGTGACCGATTATCCTTTGATGAGTGAATTATCAGCCAGATTGGGTTGTCCGATAGTAGCCACATCAGCCAATGTTTCAGGCAATGGAGATTTTTATAATAGTCAGGAAGTTATCGGTCAATTTTCCGATCAGAAATTTTCTCCGGATGCTTTGATTGACGGCGGAGCTTTGCCTTTAAGATCGCCAACCACTATTGTTAGTGTAATTGATAATAAATTAAAAGTTTTGCGGCAAGGAGAATGTATTGTTGAAATATAAAAATAGTTAAAGATTCTTAAGTTTAATTAAAAAATTTATTTTACTGGATATGGTAATAGTTTATCCGACAAAATTATTCGGCTGGGCGATGATTATTTTATTTGCCATCAGTTCGGCTTTATTTATTGGTTCGCAAATTGTTTATACCGGCGCTTATGTGGACACGGAAATGTCATTGATGCTTCCGGCCGTTTTGTCAGATGAACACAAGTCGGATGTTAAAACGAAATCGTCGCTCCGTGAAATTAAGGGAATTTATTTAACCGCTTATTCGGCCGGCAGTTCTAAAAAAATTGATGAAATTATCAGACTGATAGACAGAACAGAGTTGAATGCGGTGGTGATTGATATAAAAGATTATAGTGGTTTGATTTTTTACGATAGCCAAGTTCCTTTGGTTAAGGAATTAAAATTAAAAGAAAAGCGTTTGGGCGATATTAAAGCGTTGATTGATAAGTTGCATCGCCATAAAATTTATGTGATTGCCAGACAGTCGGTTTTTCAAGACCCATTGTTGGCTGAGAAAAAAAACGATTGGGCGATAAAAAATAAAAATGGAGGTTTGTGGCGCGATAACAAAGGTTTGGCTTGGGTGGATGCGGCGAAAAAAGAAGTTTGGGATTATAATATTTTGATTGCCAAAGAGGCGGTTGCTTTGGGGTTTGATGAGATTAATTTTGATTATGTTCGTTTTCCATCTGACGGCAAAATGAGTGAAATGGTTTATTCCGGCGGAGAAAAAAAGAAATATCAAATTATGGCTGAATTTTACGCTTATGTTAGTAGGAAATTAGTTCGCGAACCGGCTTGGATTTCTATTGATATGTTTGGTTTGGTGATGGAAAAGAGTGGAGAAGATGATATGGCGATTGGTCAGCGTATTGTTGATGCGAATAATCAAGTTGATTACATTTGTCCAATGATGTATCCGTCACATTATCCGTCTGGTCATCTTGGTTTAAAAAATCCGGCTGATCATCCCTTTGAAGTGTTGGATAACGGAATGAATAAGGGTATGACAATGTTTCAAAACACCAGGGCGCAACCGCGGCCTTGGTTGCAAGCTTTTAATTTGGGTGCTGATTATGACGCGACAAAAATTCGCGAGCAAATTGATGCGGTGGAAAAATATGCTTCGGCAGGTTGGCTTTTGTGGAATGCCAGCAATAGATATAGTGATGCGGGATTAAAGTTAAATTAAAATTATCAGATTATGCCAAATTTATTCAATCAAGATTATTTGGCGCATCTTTGCGGAAAATATAATCTTCAACCGTCTAAGCATTACGGTCAGAATTTTTTAATTAATTTTGAGCCGGTTGAAAAGATGATTGATATATCCGATTTATCAGCTGATGATTCGGTGGTGGAAATTGGTCCGGGTTTTGGCGGTTTAACTTTTGTTTTGGCGGCTAAAACAAAAAAAGTTTTAGCTTTTGAAATTGAGAAAAAAATATCAGCTTATTGGGAAGAACAAATTAAAAAATACCCAAATATAGAAATTGTTTGGGGAAATATTTTAAAACAAAATATAAATTTAAAATTAGAAGCAGGAAATTATAAAGTAGTGGCTAATTTGCCATATCAAATTACTTCATCGGTTATCAGATTTTTTTTGGAAGCGGAAAATCCGCCGGAGATTATGGTTTTAATGGTTCAAAAAGAAGTGGCGGACAGAATTTGCGCCGAGGCGGGGGATATGTCTTTATTATCGGTGGCGGTTCAATATTACGCTAAGGCGGAAATTGTCGCTCAAGTTTCGCGTTTAAATTTTTGGCCGGCGCCAAAAGTTGATTCGGCAATAATAAAATTATCAGTCAATAATCATCAGTCGGTTAAAAATAGTGAAGAATTTTTTAGAATTGTAAAAATTGGATTTGCCAATCGCCGAAAAATGCTGATAAAAAATTTGGAATCAATTGTCGGTAAAAAAAACAGATCAAACTTAGAAAAAATTTTTATAAAATTGGATTTAAATCAAAAAATTCGAGCGCAAGAATTATCAGTGGAAAAATGGAAACAGTTAACTGATTTATTGAAGCCGATTATCACTATTTAATGTTGTTTTGATTTATGTTATAATTGATAAAGCTTTATAAAATTATGATAGAGGAACAAAATCAAGAAAATTCGCAAAATCAGTTTTCCAAAGAACATAAAATCGGGTTGGTTTTATTATCGCTTTTTGCCGTTTTAGCGGTTGGTTTGGGTATTTTACAAATTAGAAATAATGCTTATCGTCCGTTTGCTTTAAACAATTCAATCCCGCCATTTTTAAATGAAGAAATAAATACCGAGGAAGCATTGCGTTACCGTGATACGGATTTAGATGGCTTGAATGATTTTGATGAATTATATATTTACAGCACCAGTCCCTATTTGGAGGATACTGATTCTGATGGGGTTAAAGACAAAGAGGAAATTGACAAAGGACGAAATCCTCTTTGTTATGAAGGAAAAAATTGCGGTTTTAATGATATGAGCATTAATGCCAGTTCATTTCCGGCCAAACAGGATAATGTAGCTTTATATGGCGAAGCGGCTCCGCAATCAATGGAAGAATATTTGCAGAATCCTGACACCATTCGTGAATTGTTACTTACTTCAGGTTTGAGTCAGGAACTAGTTAATAAATTAACTGATGATGATTTAAAGACAATGGCTGGAGAAATTTTTGCATCCACTACTTTAATGACTGCGTCAAGTACGTCGGATGAAACTGATTTGAGCGCCACCGCTGAATTTATAAATGATTTAATGAATAAATAATAATTTTTTATATGCCACAAAAGAAAATTGTGGTTTGGTTAATTATGATTTTTGTATGCGGCGCGTTAGTACGACTGCCGCATTTTTTAACTGTCATTCCCAACGCCGGAGTTTGGGAGTCAAAAATCGCTTGGTATGATGAGGTTTTGTCTATTCATTTTGCTTCACAAGAAATAAATAGCACAATCGCTTTATCAGGTTTAGACACCAGTCCGTGTCTTTTTTTTATGATTCTTCATTTTTGGCTTTTGATTTTTAGTAACGCCAGTGTGTTTGTTGCGGCCATTCTGCCTTTTTTGTTCAGTTTAGCCGGCATTGTCGCTATTTATTTTCTCGGTCGGAGAATTTACGACGAAAAAATTGGTTTGTTTTCCGCCGCTTTGCTTGCTTTATCTCCTTTAAATATTCAATATGCCACAGAAATCAGAGTCTATTCATTATTGGTTTTTTTGACAATTTTATTTTTGTTGTTTTTGTGGCGAATTAAGGATTTGAGCAAAATAAAAGATTGGACAGGATTTATCATCTGTTCTTTATTATTGCTGTATGCTCATTATACGGCAATAATTTTAATTATTTTTGGTTTTATGTTTTTAGTGTTTTTTAAAAGAAATGAAACCAAGAAAATAATTTTTTCTTTTTTTGCAATCTCTGTTGGAGTAATTCCTTTAATTTTAATTTTTCAAAGATGGACGGATTTTGTCGGCGCAAATTTTTCTTTTTTTAGCCGTTTTTTTTCACATGGCGGTTTGTTGTCATTTTTTCAATATTTATATTTTATTTCTTTCGGTTCATCCGGCGCCGATGGAGCGATGATAATTTTTTCGTTGTTGATTGCCGGTTTTTTTATTTATTTTTGGCGGCGCTCAGTGGATATTAACAGTCGAGTTTTAATTGTTTTCGTTATTGCCGGTTGGTTGGCATTGGCCGGTTTTAAGTTTATTTATCATGAACGATATTATTTAATTTTGACTATTCCGCTGATATTATTGGCGGCTGTCGCCTTGCGAATTGTTTTTGAAAAATATCGTCTGGTGAGCGTGATAGGCGGTTTATTGTTTTTGTTTATTTTTATTTTTTCTTGTTATATTGTTCCACCCGAGCACGCTTATAAATATTTTACGCCTGAGTTTGTTAAGATAATCAACAGCCAATATCAAACAGGGGATGTGATAATTGCCGATCATTATAGTAAATTATTATGGAATCAATATTATCCTGGACCGGCTGAAATTAAATTATTTTTTCCTTATGAAAATGAATTGTTGCCGGCTGATTCAAATTTGCGCTGGCGATTTAGCGATTACGCCAATGTTAATTCTGACAATGTCGTTTTATTTGATAATTTAGTAAAAAATGAACAAAGATTTTGGATTGTTATGTTTAATCCTCTAAATTATTCAGTTCAAGATCCGCAAGGATTACTGCCTGAATATTTAGACAGCCATTATTCAAGGTGGGCGACTTATTTTTTTCCGCTTTTTGTCTCGAAAAACGACTTTCAGGTTGAATTACGATTATATGTCGTAAAACCAGCTGATTAAATTGAAAAGTTATTCACATTTTTAGCTATTCCAAGCATTCGTATTGTGTTATACTAATATAGTAATTGAACAGTTTATGATTGAGCCAAAAAAATATTTTTTCTCAAACAAATTGGCTTGATTTTGATATTTATGATGAAATGTCCGCGAAAAATTAGTCTGAAAATTTTAATGGCCTTATTTATCGTGTCAGGTTTTTTTGGCACGGCGATTTTTGGAGTGGAAAAAGCTCAGGCGCAATACGATAATCAAATCAATGCTTCGTTTTTATCTTGGCAGGCGCAGGGTGAAGCGGAAAAAGCCAAGGCCGAAGTTCAGTCAAATTTATTGAAGAATAAAAATTACATGGTGATGAATGCGGTTATTAATGCCATGAGTTATTTTGCCAATAAAATTTCTTATGATATGGCTGTTTGGCTGGCATCGGGTGGAAAAGGACAAGCGCCGTTTTCAAGTACTTCCGGATTTTTTAAATATTTAGGGCAAGTAACCGGAGATTCTCTCGGTGAATCGCTTGGTTCATTGGGTGAGAGTCTTGGTTTAAATATCTGCGATTTGCCGGATCCGCGGCTGGACTTGGCGCTTCAATTAGGTTTAAATTTTCATTATGCTGAACCGACACCGAAATGTTCCTGGCAGGATTTAAAAAAAGCTTACAGCGTGGAAAATTTTAAAAGTAAATATCTGAGTCAGGAAGGAACCATTGGAAGGTTGTCCGCTTCAGTGACGGTTAAAGATACTGATTTTGGCATTTGGACTGACGCTCGCGCTAAGATTGACGGCATAGCTGTTCAAAAAGAAAATGCCGCCCAAGCTGATCGTGAAGAAGGAAGCGGTATGAAAGCTGTAACCGATTTAATTTCCGGACAAGTTAAAACGCCGGCCGTGGTAGTGAAAGACACGATGATGAAACAGTCGGCTGACAGTAAAATGACAAAAGAGGAAGCAAAAAAGACCGGTGAGGTTTGGGGAGCTTTCGGCGCGGGCGCTACTCAAGTCGCGTATAAAGCGGCCAGCACTTTTATCAGTACCATGCTTGGTACGGTGCTTAAGAATTTTATGGAGGGTGGTATGTTGCCGGGAGGACACAAAGTTTGTAATCCGGGTTTGACATTGACCGGTGTTAATTTGGAACCGTGTTCCAGTGATTCTTCAGGCGGCAATAATTTAGCTGATAATTATTACGCTGACGCCAGAAATACTGATAATCGTGCCGCCGCTCAAGCTATGTTTAGCCAATTGTTGATACCCCAAATAAAAACTCTGGATAATTATAATTTGATTGCCAGTTTGGCGGAATGTTCACCTGAAAATTTATCGCCGGACAGTTGTGTGGTAGATCAATCGTTTTTACAAATTTTACAGTCAGCCGATAATGGAGAATCTTTAACTGTTAAACAGGCGATGGAAAAAGGCTGGCTACACGGAGATTGGAAAATGATTTCATCGCTTGATAAAGCCGCTTCGCAAAAACAAGATTGTTCCCAGAGCGCTTATTGTCAGCGTAATATGACATTTTTGCGTCAAGCCAGAATTTTGTCGGTTGGTTTTGAATTTGCCGCGCTTTTATCGCCGGTAAATAATCCGGTTAGCTTAAAAGAAGTAGTAGACAATTTTTATACCGTTGGCAGTCCTTATTATCATTTGATTAATCCGCATTGGGTTATTAAATTGCCAAAAATTCGCTGTAAAGCTTTTACTTTCAGTTCTATCGCTCAAAATGGCGCGCGATTGGAAGAATGTTCTGATTTGCAACATTGTGTTGGTTACAATAAAGACGGTTCTTGTCAGACTTGGGGTTATTGTATGAAAGAACGTCCAATTTGGAAATTTAATGCCAATTACTGTGATTCGCAATATAGCACTTGTCGAGCATTTACTGATTCTGATGGAAATAGCGTCGGATATTTGGTTAGAACGTTGGATACCAGTTTTTGCGGAGAAGATACAGATGGTTGCCGTCGTTATTCGGCCGGTAAAGTTTATGCCAGCGCTACTAATTCCGTTTGGTTGCCGGAAGAAATAAAATATAATACCGTTTCTAATTATTTTTACAATTCCAGTTTATATTTTAATAAAAAACTAACCAGCTGTGACGCTAAAGATGACGGTTGTTCGGCTTTTAAATTAGCTTCTAAAACTGATACTTTATTATATTTGCGCAAAGCGCCGGATTATCTCGGTTGTTATGATGCTGATTTAAAATCAGTTCCGGCTAAATTATATGATGGAATTGCTTGGCCGAAAAATTTAACCGAATTAAGTTTGGTTACTCCGCAAAATACTGAAGCTTGTAAAAATTATGCTCAGGTTTGTTTGCCTGAAGAAGAAAATTGCAATCTCTACACTTCTGTTTTAAATCAGGAAGCAATACCTGGTAAATTTAAACCGGCTGAAATAGTTTCCATGACCGCCGGTCAGCAATTAGTTTGGAATGATCAGTGCGATGCTTCTTGTGTCGGTTATGCCGCTTATAAAGAAATGCCAAGCAGTTATACTAATGGAGAAAATTTGGCATATATTATTCCTTCATCCGGAAACACCTGCACATCTTATGATGCAGGTTGTTCAGCTTTTACGAATTTGAGCACCACTAATCCGTCAGGTATGGAACAAACTGAATATTTTTCTTATTTGCGTTCCTGTATTTTGCCGGATCAAACAAAACAAAAAACTTTTTATCTTTATGAAAGTTCAGAATCAGGCGGATATAAACTGCAAACTTTTGTTTTAGAAAAAGACGCTACTGGCGCGCCAAAACAAATTTGGCGAGATATATCTGAAATTGATTCATTTGGTGATTGTGATTCAACCAGTTATGCCGCCGGAACGGCTGATCCGGATTGTCATCAGTTTAATGACGATGGTGGAAATATTTATTATAAATATCTTTCAAAAACAATTTTAGTATCGGAAAATTGCAATCCTTATCGTTTGAACAATACCGAGTTGGTTGATGGACAATGTCCGTTTGATTTTGACGGTTTTGGCAATCGTGTTGGTAATGCGGTGGAGAAAATCAATGAGGCTTGTTATTATTATGGTTTGCCGGTAGGAGATACCAGGGGAGCAGGGGAAACAAAAGTTTGTTCAGCCGCGACTAATTCATGCCGCGCCTACAAGGGTAATGCCGGCAATAATGTGCGGGTGGTTTTTCAAGATAATTTTGAAAATGAAGAAATAGGCGATTGGTCTGGAGGTTTGGGCGGCAGTTTGGAAATTTCCTTGGAATCAAATCAAATTAATGGCCATTCATTAAAGAATTTTGGTCAAGATGGTTTTTATCGTCAGAATGTTGAGGTTGCAGAAGGTAAGAGTTATGTTTTAACTTTTTGGGCCAAAGGTAATGCTATTATTTTTCCTTCTTTTCAAGATGAAGGAGTTTATAAATTAAGTTTTGGTGATGCGGTTAGCTTGACTGATGTTTGGCATTATTATTCTTTCGGACCGTTAGAATTTAATCAATCAGTTACCAGTACATATTTAAATTTTAATATTTCAGGTACGGGATTAAAAAATGTTTTTATAGACAATATAAAATTAATGGAAATTACCGATTACCTGTATTTGGTTAAAAACAGTTTAAGTGTTAATCAGATTTGTGATAGTAATTTGGAAGATAATATGCCGGGTGAGGCGTTGGGTTGCACGGCCTATAAAGATCCATTAAATAATATATATAATTTAACCAATTTCAGTTATCTTTGTCGTGAAGCGGCGGTTGGTTGTACTGCTGTGTTGGATACATATAATACTTTGAATACTGCCGAACCGCGTACTTATAATGTGTGGCTTTATGGCGAGATGATAAATTTAGATGGTCGGAGCGCTGAGGTGGTAATCGGTGGAAAAACTTTTTCATGTATTGTGCCGACAGGAGCGAAAGGTTGTTATGTTGATATTTTTGGACCGACTTTGGCGCAAATAGTAAGTGTTAGTGTTCCTGGTATTTTAACTTCTTCCACTATTTATATTCCGGGAGATACGCCAACCAGTTCACCGATTTATTTGGTGGCCAACAAATCGGCAACTTGTAAATCTGAAAATATCGGTTGTCGATCGGTTGGAAAAGGCACTGTCACCAGAGATGGAGTATTGAATCCTTTGTCCAGTGAATATGAAGATGTGGCGGTTAAAAATGATCCGGCGCTGTTTGATGATGTTTTGTGCGGCAGTGAATCGGTAGGTTGCCGCGGTTACACATCCGGTGACAGCAAATATTATTTTAAAGATCCGAAAATTATCGGCCAACGCGTTTGTGCTTATATGTCCGCTAAAAATGATAGTGGCTTGCCGATTATGGGTTGGTATTGGAAAGATAATAAAATGTGTGGCGATTCATCCGGATTTTGTTCATCAGATGCCGATTGCGCCGCCGGAGTTAAATGTCAAAATGTTCCGTGTTATCCTCTTTATTATAAATTTAATGAAACACAAGGCGCTATTGAATGGGGATTGTGGTCTTTTGGCAGTACTCAGTATAAAGGTTTTGTGGGACAATGTCCTGAAGAACAAAACGGTTGTACTGAATTTATAGATCGTGCCAGCAGCGCTCAGGTTTCTGGTAAAAAATGCGCTTTCACTGGCAAAAAATGTGAACTAAATAGTGATTGCAATGAAGAAGAAAATGATTATTGTAAAGAAAATGTTTCTGGCACTTATTATCTTTTAAATGATGGAGTTTTGGCTGAAACAAAAAATAAATGTAATGGCATGGTCAGTCAAGCCGAAGGTTGTATTTTGCTTGATCAAACGGACAAGCCGAATAAATATTGGAATACCACTTCAACCTATGAAGTTTCCCAATCCGCTCAAGATGCTTTTGTTGTGCCAGTAGATAAAGCCGAATTAAACGATGCCAATATAATTTTAAAAGTTACCCACGACAGAGAATGCGCTGAATGGGGATATTGCGATTTAAAACAAGATTATAAAGATGAAGATACTGGTGAAACAACTTCTCGTTGTTATCATTTGGGTGTTTGTCAAAAAGCGACCGGTTCTTCAATTTTTAACAAAGAATGTTTGGTGCCGGTTACTCAATGGGATGATAAAAATCAGGAACTCTCATTGGCTCATTATAATTCCCGTGAAGCTTATTGGGATTCTTTGGATTACTCCGGTTATTCAGTGCCATGGCTTTACTCAATTGCTGATTTAACCGCTCGTCCGTTGGCTGGTGATAATTTTCATTTGGTTCATGTTGATTACAGTGAAGATGCGGCGGGAGATTGTAATGGCAGCGCCGACAATGGAGATGTTTGCGGTTTGGATGATACGGGAAAGTGTTTTAACGGAGAATGTTTGCATTCACCAAATAATTATTCCTCTTTGACTAACCATTTAACATTGTTAAATTGTCGTGGTAACGCCGAAGATTCCAGTCCGTTTCCATCATCTGTTTTGACTGATGAAAGCGCCAGTTTAGATTATAAAATATTTAAATCAGGATTTGAGAGTGTTAATTTATGTTATGATAAATCCGGCAGTGTGGTAAATTGTGATTGCAGTTATAAAAAATTAAGAACTTCAGCTGGTGATGTTTATACCCCGTCCAATCAGTCAGTTGGCAGTTCATATGTTTGTAGTGGTGGAACAAAACAAGGTAAATTCTGTAATGGAAAAGATGATATCACCACTTGCGGCAGCGATGGTATTTGCGGCGTTATTCAAACATTGAGCGCAATGAACGGCTGGCAGGGATATTGTTTGGAACGTGATACGCGACAGTTTATCAATGGCACTGAAACCGGAAATTGTTTGACTTGGTGGCCGATTGAAGTTCCGCCGGGGACTACTAATATTTGGGATATTGACGATTCAGCTGGTTATCAAATTGCTGAAGGAAAACAAGACAGGTTTATGTGTTTGGTTAATGAGCCGGTTATTAACGATCCTGAAATAATGATGCATATATTATTATATGGGAGTCATGTTTCCGCAGCCAATGATTATAATATTCAGCAATTACCCAAATCTTATAAAATACAAACCGCCGGTCTTGACCATAGTTTTAAAATAACCGATTTGCCGCCCAATGCGGCTGTATCTGGTTGTTCGGACAATAATGCGGATGATGATTTTTATGACCCGTTACCTGGAACGCCCAGTAATAATGTATATAATTATCAGATATATGACTATGATAGCAATAAAAATTCAAAAGGAAAGTTTTGTCCAATAAACAGAGAAACTTTGCGCAAGGATGGCGATACAATGCGAATGTGTGCGAATCCAACTTGGGATGATGATAATCAAACCTATTCTGAATGTCCGCCGTCGGGTATTCTCGCTGCCGATGGTACGCGTTGGGTAAATAACAACTATGAAAATAAATATTTCCATCGCAATGAAATAGAAAGAATTGATATTGTTTTTGATAGAATAGGCGATGATCAATATGCTGATGGATATATTAGTTTTATAACAGACAGTATTAACGCTGTTGAAGGTCATGCTTTTGATACGGAAGAACATTTTTTAAATAAAGAAGGAGAAAGCGCGACTAAGGGCGTGGTTGATAATTATGAAATGAGATGTCCGGATTGGAATAGTATTGAAGATGGATTGGGAAATTTAAGAGCTTGGGAATGGCGCGGTGGAGTAGGTGTTCCATCGTGGACTTTGCCTGATGCGGATGATACAACATTAAGTAAAATGCAAGTTCTCGCTCAGGGTGTTTGTGAAGATTTATACAGAGAAGTTCAAGTTAAATCAAGTGAAGTAAATCAGAAAAATTTGGCTATAAGAGTGGTTTGGGATGGAGATTATCATTTACGCGGTATTTGGGTAAATTTGGAAAATACGGGGTCGGCTGATGTAAACGCTGGATTCTTTTTCGTAATCCATTTTAATGATGGCCGTTGTGAAAAATTTGCCAAAGTTGCCACCGATACTGCTTCAAAAGATTTTGCTTTTAAACCATTCACTAATAATTTAGCGACAGGCAAAACAATCAATATGGGTTCCGCGCCGGTTGGTATTACTTTAACTGACAGAGTTTCTAATTTAAACGGTGGAAATTACGGATTAGCTTGGGGCGAGGGAGAATATTTAGAACCGCCAAGCGCCAGTGTTAAAGAAGCCTTTGTAAATCCGTTTATACCATGGCCCAATACGCATCTTTTTATTGATACTGTGATTTTTTCACAGGGCGGCGATTATTTAAAAAATTATGAAATGACCAATTTTAAAGCCGGCGTGCCGTTGGTTTGGGCAAGATACGGATTGGCAAAATATGAAGACGGAGGTATTTATGATGGACCTGATTATACAACATTTAATAGTGAGATTTTTGATGTTTCAACTGTAGATATGCCGTGGGAAATTATGTTGGAAAATATGTACGCCAAAGTTTTTGGACAGTATGAGCAAAGTTACAGTGGTGGTATGCCGACTGAATTTACATTATTATCCGGCACGGAATTAGATATGGCAAATTCTGCTAACGCTATCAAAAGCGGATTAAAAATTTATCCGCCTCATGTGGCCGCGCCGATTATCGGTTCAACCGGAGATGATTGGCAGTTGGATGCCATATCCGTTAATGACAGGGTGTCCGGTGATATTTATTTAGTCAGCGGTTCGCAGGTGCATATTAAATTTTATGCTTGGGCTCATGGTAATCAAATGCCATTGAGAAAAATCTGGGTTGATAAAGGTGATGGAATTAAAATCAGCAATGATAGTGTCAGTTTTGGCAACCGCAAATTTAAATGCGCCGAAGGCACTTGTGGCGCCACTGCTGGCGGCTGGCAATTTCCTTGTGAAAATAATGATGATTGTGCGCCATTGTATAGTGATTCAATCACGGACGATTCTACTGCCTGTTATTATCCGGCTGCATATGACCATCGTAAGTTTGGTAATACCGGAGATACCGGTTGTCATGAAGGTCCGTATGATTTTGTTACTGATTTTAATTGTCCTTACGGCGATTTGACGCATTGGCCTGTTAGTTGGTTGGAACCGGAAGAACAGGCTTATATTCAAAGTCAATTTGGAGATATTAGTTATGTTTGTATGGTACAACCAAAAGTCCAAGTGACTGATAATTGGGGTTGGTGTAATGGAACTTGTAAAACTACTTATGCTGGAGGTGGTTCTAATATTGAGGGTGATGGTTGTTATGAAGATTATAGTGGGAAAGATTGTTCAACCGACGAATATGGCAATAACAAAGCTTGGACTAAATATAACGGAAGATTAATCATTATTCCAACACAATAAAAAATAAATTAAAAAATCCCCCAACAATTTAGTTGGGGGATTTGTTTTTTTAAAGGACAAACTTATCTGTGGAACTCCACAGTTCTGAGATGACCTCAAGCGTAACCTGACTGAATCAGATTGCCATTGGATAGTATAGTCGCTATCAGCCAGCCGCAACTGCCGGTTTTTACCAGTGGCAGATTCTTTCCTTGATAATCTCCCTTGAGAAAAGCGAGAGTGCCGTTTCCGGTAAAGTTTACCACGCACATATTTCCGATTTCCGGAGTGATTGTGACGGTCATCACCATGGTAGTTTCAGTGTTGTACCAGTCGCCGGCGATATGTGTCAGCTCATTGCAACTAGCAGGATCAATGAAAACCAGTTTGGACAATTCCGTGTCCATCACACTGTTTTCCGGCTCGGTAATGATTGGCGGCAGATTGAGATCTGAATCGCCGTTCATTTCTGAATCGCCGTATTCATCCATCAATTCGCCACCATCAATGTCTTCGTCATAAGGATAACATCCAGATGTTATAACGGCGAACAAGAGCATTACAGCAATGGCTATAATTGCAATGACAATTGTGGCAACCGCTCCTACTGTAACATGGGAATCATAATGTAAATTTCTCACCGTTTCCTCCTTTTTGTTTCAGATTTTGGTCGTTTGAATATTCAAAGAACTTTAATAGTTTTAGCATATTTAAAGATTTTTGTCAATCTCGCATAAATTTAAAATAGCCTGTTAAAATAAATATTTTTAAAATGGAATTTTAAATGTTAAATTATCTTAATTTTAGCCATCTTTAGCCTTTTTTTATGTGGATAACCAACGATTTTTTGTTGTTTGTTGTCTTCTTTAATTTATGGTATAATATGAGTATTAAATTAGCTGTAAAAAGGCTATAAGCGAACGAAGATGAGTGAAATAATCGTCGAGAAGGCGGATATTTCCAAGTCAAGAAGCTTATATTATTATATATGCTACAGACTTTAGCCCGGACCGGGCGAAAATTTTGGAATTTTATCAGACCGCGCAGAAAGTGGGGTCTTATTTCGCTTTTTATTTTTGCCGGTGTCGGTTTGTGTGTTTATTTTTTTGGCGGAACATTGGTAAATTCAGCCGGTGGTTCTGAAGAAGTATATCAAGGCACTTTGCTTACTAAAATAGTAACCGATATTATGGTTTGGATTGCCGGATTTTTTATTCAGGCAACAGTTTTTATAATGGATTTTGTTATTGAAATAGCCGGTTATAGTAATTTTATAAATTCCAAAGCGGTTTTATTTGGTTGGACGCTGGTGCGTGACATTGCCAATATGTTTTTTGTTGTGATTTTATTGATAATCGCTTTTGGTACGGTTTTGGGCGCTGAAACATATAGCTGGAAAAAACTTTTGGTAAAATTTGTTTTAGCGGCCGTGTTAGTGAATTTTAGCCGGATAATTTGCGGAATAATTATTGATGCCGCTCAGGTGTTTATGATGACTTTTTTGAATGGTGTGGCGGCGGTAGCCGGTGGAAATATTATTAATGCTTTTAAATTAAATGATGTTTTAAGTTTTGATCCGAATGTGCAACCGGAAGGAATGACAGATGTCAGTGTTTTAGGTTCAGCCATTGCTTGTATGTTTTTTGCGGCGATTGCCGCCTTTACCATCGGCGCTTATTTTATTGTTTTACTCGGACGTTTAGTGACTTTATGGATTTTAATAATTTTATCGCCGTTGGCTTTTGTTTTAAATGTTATTCCAAAAACTCAATCTTATGCCGGACAATGGTGGTCTGAATTTACCAACAATGTTATTGCCGGTCCGATTTTGGCTTTTTTTCTTTGGTTGTCTTTTGCTGTGGTTGGCGATGGAATGCCTCATAATGAATTAAGCGATAATTCGGCTTTTATGTTAAATACCGAATCAGTGGAAAGTACGGGGAATAATAATGTAATGGGTGGTTTGGCTAAAGTTATGGAATGGGGAAATTTGGCAAATTTTATAATCGCCGTCGGTATGCTTTTAGCCGGCGTAAAAGCAACTCAAAAATTAGGTGTGATTGGTTCCGGTATGCTCGGGAGCGCGGTGGAAATGGGCAAAAAAGTTGCGACAGTGGCGACTGGAATAGCGGCTGGCCGATGGTTGGCGCAAAAAGGTGTTGAAGGAACAAAAATTGCAGGCAAAGGCGTGTTGATGAAAGCGCCATTTGTTGGCGGAGATGCTTGGAAACGGCGCGGTAGAACTATTGCCGGAAAAGTGTCTTCAAAAGTTCAGGATATTCAATATGCCCGCGAACAGGCGGCAAAAAAATTAGAGAAAAAAGGTGGTTTTGGAAAATTTGCCGCTGGAATTATTGAAACTGCAACTAAAAAAGAAGAAGCGTCTAAACAATGGGGGAAATTAGCCGCGATGAAAAAAGAAGTCAGAATGGAAGATATGGGTTTAGGTTCGCGTCAAGTTGGAAAAGATACTTTAGTGGAAAAAGTTCGTTTAGATACGCTTAAGGCGCAGAGTACTGCCGCCAAAGAACGCTGGTATAATAATGCTTTAGTTAAATTTTATAACGCGCCGGATGAATTAAAAGATTTACAAACTCAGCGTGGCGGTTTAGCGACCAGAGAATCAGCGGAACAGGCGATTGTTCAGGAAGCCAGTTTGGAAATTGCTAAAGCTCAAGCTGAGTTGGAGAACATAAAAGACAATCCGGAAAAAATCAAACAATTGAATGATAGTATTGCGCAGAGTACTGCTATTAAACAAAATGCTGAACAAAATTTATCTCAGATTGTTGATACCAAAAAAACACTTGATAAACAAGTTGATACTATTTTCAAAGACGATAAAAAATGGAACAAAGACAGTTTGATTGGAAAGGATATTTTAGAACAGAGAATCCAAAAGGAAAAAAATATGTCTGATGTGGCCGCCGCTCAAGGTATGATGGAATTAAGTTATTTAAATACCGAAGCCGGCAGACAAGCTCAAGTCAACGCGGCGGAATCAAAAATTATTCAACAACAGATGGGAGAAACAGTCAATGCTCAAAAACAATTGGTTGAATTAAAAAAGATTGAAGAATTATTGAAAAAGCCGCAGCCGGGACAAGATGCGTCTGCTTTGTCCGCACGTTATCAGGCTTTGCAGCAGGATATGTATTCCTCCAAAGCCGGCGGAGAACAATTGCGGATTGATCAAGCTCGCGAGGCGGAAAAGAAATTAGCTGTGGCTCGTGATGAAAAATTAAAACAATCCAGTCAGTTACCTCGTTATTTAAGCCAAGTTTTGCAAAAACAAAATAAAGAGGATATTGATATGTATTCCTCAAAAAACTTTGACCAAATGATGGCTAATATTAAATTTTTGAGCGGTCAAATGGAAAAAGAGACAGATGTTGACAAGAAAAGCATAATGCAAAAAGATTTACAGAATTGGGTGGTAGCCTCCTTTAATCGCGGTTCTGATTTTGGCTTAGCCGCTTTGAGTACGGCAAAGAAAAATAAAGATATTTCCGCTGATAATGTGGATAGCGCCAGAGCTGCTCACTTATCGGCCTTTTTAGGGGAAGAAGTGGAACAGTCATCTGAAGGTGTGAATAAGGCTATGGAAAAAATGAAAAAATTGCAGGGTGAAAACTTTGACGCTTTTATGACGAATTATGTTGGCGGTTTATCAATGATGGCTGATAATGGCGCGGTAACGCACGGCGGTTTGTATAAAATGGTGACTGATAAAAATACCGGCCGGCAGACTTATGAAGTGACACATAAAGATTATGATAAAGATTTGATTAAATCCAAAAGAGATTATCATTTGTCTCAGGCTAGGCAAGCCGGTCGCGGATTTAATGGTTCTTTAGATTTTAAAGACGGTAAATTTAAATTAGACAGTGAAGTATCGGTTAACCATGTTGTAAATTTGATTGGCGCTAGAACTTCGGTCGGTTATGCTAATATGCACAAGATGAATTTAGATTCATTAAGCTCTGCCATTGAAAATACTGATAAGGAAGAATTTTTGAAACAATTAGGTGAAAAATTAAGTAAAAGCATTACTGAAACAAAAGCGATGGAGATGTTATTAAAACGCATTTCGGGAAAAGCTTTAGATAAAATTAATAAATATATTACATCAAATAAATAAAATTAATACTGATAAATTAAGCAAGATAAGTTTTGAATATGGCATCAATTGTTAGACAACTAAACGATACTGAACTGCGAGAAAAAAATCTCGTCTATTTTGGTTTTGATACGCAGGAGATGGAAGGTTTTTGGAATGCGTTGCATGAATATTTTAATGAAGCCTCACCATCTGATGACAGACAATATTGGTGGAGTTTTTTCCGTTGGTATACTGATGCCACATGGCAGGATATGACACGAATAGATAGGGATGTTTTTGAAAGGATTGCAGTTGGACGGCAAATACCAATGGCTTTGATTTTGGGTTTTGATGTTTGGAATAGAATTATGGCTTATCTGTCATTAAAAGGATTAGATGAAGAAGATACGCAAAACTTATATGTGAAAATTCGCGTCGCTTTTCTTAATTCAGAAGCAATAGTTGGTTATGGAAAAGGAAATTCCGAAATTAAAATAGTTGATTTAATAAAAGAATTGACTTTGATTAACAGTCGTGGGCGGGATTCAATGGCTATGGCGGAATTTTATGAAAAAATAAAAAATTTATTATTTCCGTCTAATGATAGTTGGTTAAAAGAGTTTATTGATGTTGATTATAAAGAAGCGGTGATGAAAATGGTAGATTTGATGGATTTTTTTATTACAGTGGAATCTGACGATTTACCGGGGATAATGGATATGTATTTGCATTCAGAATTATATCCAACTGCCTCAACTGTTGCTCCGACTTCCGCTAAACAGGTTCAGTCTATATCATTTAATCAACCGGAGACGGTCAAAGAAAAAAAAGTTGTTTTACCTGCTAAAAAAACGGAAGTTAAAGCTATTGTTTCAACACCGACTCCAATTCCGCCCAAGCCTGTCAAACCGCCTGTTCCGTCTTATTTAGATATAAAAAAAGAAGTTAATTTGGTTTTTAAAAAAGATCAGGACGGGGAATTTGTCGATTTAGACGGAGTCCTGAATAAATTATCTGAACTGGCTGTAAAATATAGCGATAATAAAATCGCTGAACTTTATTATTTTGACGAAAAAGAAAATAAATTTAAGTGGGGAGTTTAAAATTATGTCTGATAACGCAACAATTTTAATTAAAAAAGCTGATGGCACAACCGAGAAGATAACTCTGGCTGAATTTCATGCTCGACAAAAGCAGTCTGCTCCGGCAGTTTTACCACCGGCGGATATTTCCCATTCTTCCGTTAAACCGGTTAAAATTGAAAAAAAAGTTGAACCGCTAAAATCTTTTAATCCGCCAAAGGTAGAATCCAAAATTGAATTGTCAGAAAAAATTAAAAAAACAGAATTTACCAAAGATGATGCCGTTTCGTTGTTGGATGAATCATTGGATGATGAAAAACCGAATATGCCTTTAGTCAGCCAGTCGCGTGTTTCTCAAGCTGACGAAATTATAAATAAATTAAATTTTAGAGCGCCGGATACGATTCGATTACGAGGATTGATTCAATTGCGGTTGAAAGAAGTGCGAAGCGATGAAGAAACAAGAAGTTGGCTGATTCGGCCGATTGTTGACGGAGGCGCCGGAATCAATGCGATGCAAGCTGAAGATGTTTTAAAATTATGCCGTGGAGAAAAAATTTCAAATAACTTTGAAGAAGTTAGTCCTTTAAAAAAAGGTTTACCCGGCGGTTTAAATGAACTGCCAATGGCTTCCGGCAATAAAACCGCTCCGATTGTTTATAAAGAACAGCCGGTTCCGGCAATTATGCCCAATAAAAAATCTTTTGTTGCCGCTTCTCCGGCCAAAGAAATAAAAAATTTAGGAGAATTAAAAAAAATATCCGATCAGAATTTGTCTGTTGACAGACATAATAAGATTTTATCTGATGACAAAGAAATTCCGTCTGTTCGTCATATGGTGCGAGATATTATTCCGAACAAAAAAACCAGTATGAGTCCGACTGACGAAATTCGCTTTATATCATTGGTTGATTTTCGTCGTTTGTCCGCTAATCCGGAAGAGGCGATTGCCAGATTAAAACAAAAATTTATCAATTTGAAAGATGAATCGTATCTGCTTTATTTGGATGCTTTACAGGTTTGGCGAATGAGTCCGTTGTATCAGGATTATGTTGGCAGTGTTATTCGCGCGTTAAATCAAAATGTCCGTCTTAACAATTCATTGTTAGATAAAAACAAAATACAAATGACGGAAATATCAGCGATTATTAAAATGGAAAATAGTTTTTAAATATGCAACAATTTGTCGTACCTCAATTTATTGATGTGGAAGATAAAATTTTCGGACCAATCACGGCGCGGCAGTTTGTGATTTTATTGGTGGCAACATTAATTATTTTTCTCACTTATAAATTAGCTGATATTACATTATTTATTTTTTTAACTTTGGTAATAGGCGGTTTAGCTTTAGTTTTTGCTTTTGTTAAAGTAAACGGACAGCCGTTCCATTATGTTATTTTAAGCATGATTCAGACATTACGCCGACCGAGTTTAAGAGTTTGGAATAAAACTTTTGACAAAAGCGAATTAACTCATTATCGTGAAGAATCAAAAGTTGTGGTTGTTGAAAAAATTAAACGAGTGCCAAAATTGTCTTACAGCCGTATTCGAGATTTATCTTTGGTGGTAAATACCGGCGGTTATTATAAACCTGAATAATTATGAAAAATAAAAAAGCGGTCAATAAAAGAAATGCCGTTCCGACTACACAAAAAAATACGGCTATCGCTGAAATTAAACATGATACTGTAGTGGTAAAAGATGGTACTTTGCGTTCGGTTTTGATGGTGTCCAGTATTAATTTTGCTTTAAAAAATGACGATGAACAGCAGGCGATTGTGTCTAATTATGTTTCTTTTTTAAATTCGCTTGATCATCCTTTGCAAATTCTTATTCAATCCCGTCAGCTTAATATAAAACCGTATTTGGAAAGATTGGCGGACAAAGAAAAAGAACAGCCAAATGAATTGTTAAGAATGCAAATTGCCGATTATCGTTCGTTTGTTTCAGAATTGGTCAATTTGGGAAAAATTATGAGTAAACATTTTTTTGTGGTGGTGCCTTACGATCCGCTGACAAATAAAAAAAGAGGTTTTTGGTCGCGTTTGCTTGAAGTTATTAATCCGGCCATTACAGTTCGTTTGAAAGAAGAAAGATTTTTGCAGAGAAAGAGAGATTTGGATATGCGAGTAAGACAAATTCAAGGCGGTTTGCAAAGTATGGGGTTGGAAGTTGTTAAATTAGATACTCAATCGTTGATTGAACTTTATTATTCCGCGTATAATCCGGATATCGCTCTTAGCGAACCGTTGGCGGATGTGGTGGAAACCATGCAATTAGAAAACGCTTAATTTTTTATTTATGGCATTTAAACCAAGCTCAATTAAAGCAGAAAAAGAATCTACTGGTCGTCTTAAAGAAGATGAAAACAAAATAAAGAAGCAGACGGCCGAAGAAATGATTACTTTGGAAGAAGAAAAGATTTTTCGCGAAGGTGTTGTCAGTATCCGTGATTTAATAGCGCCTTCCGCTTTTCGCGTTGAATCCAGTTTTATACAATTGGGTGATTTATATTGCCGGACTATTTTCATTACCGCTTACCCGAGATATATTTCCATCGGCTGGAGTTCGCCGGTTATTAATTTGTCGGTCACCATGGACATCTCAATGTTTTTTTATCCGGTTAAATCAGCTGTTATTTTAAAACAATTAAAAAATAAAGTCGGCGCTTTGGAAGCGCAAATTAGTTCCGACACAGAAAAAGGCGCGCCTCGCGATCCAATTCGGGAAACAGCTTTGCGCGATATTGAACAATTGCGAGATAATTTAACGCAAGGAATTGAACATTTTTTTCAATTTTGTTTTTATGTTACTCTTTACGCCAAAAGTAAAGAGGAATTGGATCAAACCACTGAAGATATTGAAAATATTTTCGGTTCAAAACTGATTATGAGTCGCAAAGTTTTATATCAGGCGGAACAAGGTTTTAATTCCACTTTACCGATGGCAAATGACGAATTGTACATTGCTTTTAATATGAATTCGTCTCCGATTGCCGCTTCTTTTCCATTTATTTCCGCGGAATTAACCTCAGATGATGGTATTCTTTATGGCATTAATCGCCATAATAACAGTTTGATTTTGTTTGACCGGTTTTCTTTGCAAAATGGCAATATGGTGGTTTTCGCTTCGGCCGGTGCCGGAAAAAGTTACGCCGTTAAACTGGAAGTTTTGCGCACAATGATGATGGGAACCGATGTGATGATTATTGATCCGGAAATGGAATATAAACATCTTTGTGATGCGGTTGGTGGAACTTACATTAGTATTTCGTTGTCTTCGGAAGCAAAAATCAATCCATTTGATTTGCCCCGTCCGGTCGGTTCTGATATTTCCACTGAGGATATTATTCGTAGCGCCGTTATTACCATGAAAGGCTTGTTGCGTATTATGTTGAATGGTTTGACGGTGGAGCAGGATTCAATTATGGATAGAGCTTTGATTGAAACTTACGCCAAGAAAGATATTACGCCGGAGGCGGATTTATCCAATATTAAACCGCCGATTATGCAGGATTTAGTGGAAGTTTTGGAAGGTATGCAAGGTTCCGATGAATTGGTAATGAAATTAAAAAAATATACCGAAGGAACTTTCAGTGGACTGTTTAATTCGCCGACTAATGTTGATGTTAAAAATCAATTGGTGATTTATAGTGTTCGTGATTTAGAGGATGAACTTCGCCCGATTGCTATTTATTCAATCGTTAACTATATTTGGAATGTTGTACGTTCGGAAAGAAAAAAACGAGTTTTGGTGATTGATGAAGCTTGGTGGCTGATGATGCATGAGGACAGCGCCAGATTTATTTATGGTTTGGTTAAACGCTGCCGAAAATATTATCTCGGAGTGACTACTATCACTCAGGATGTGAATGACTTTTTGAAATCTCAATATGGACAGGCGATCGTTACCAACTCGGCTTTGCAGTTGTTGTTGCGTCAGTCGCCGGCGGCGGTGGATTTGGTTCAGCGGGTGTTTATGTTGACTGACAGCGAGAAATATTTGTTATTGGAAAGCGGAGTGGGCGAGGGTATATTTTTTGCCGGCAATAAACATGCCGCCATTAAAGTTGTTGCTTCTTATACAGAAGATCAGTTGGTTACCACCAATCCGGAACAATTATTGGCTATAGAAAAAGCAAAGCGCGAATTTGAAGAACAGAGTAAAAAATAATTCACTTTTTATTTAACAGGGTAAAACAATATGACTACACTCCGCACAAGAATTTTTATTATTTTTAGCATATTTTTTCTGTTCGTTTTAGCGGTTAGCATTATTTTGATTGTGATTAATAAGCAAAAACAGGCGGTTATTGAAACAACTTCTACACCGTCGGCGATAGATTTTGATAATTTTACGCAGGATAAAATTAGCGCGCCGGCTGCCCAAGTGACGCCAACTCAAGGAATAACCGTAAAACAACCAACCACTGAGGAACAAATGAAAAATGCCGCTAAACAGATAGCAAAGATTTTTGTGGAACGCTATGGCACTTATTCCACTGATAATAATTTCAGCAATATTAAAGAATTGGATACAATGTGCAGTCGGGATTTGTGGAGTGTTTTAAGTTCGCGGATAACTGACACTCAGGTCAATAACGGATTTGTCGGTGTTACCACTAAAGCGGTTACCTCAGTAATCACTTCTTGGCAAACAGATAAAGCTATTGTTGAAATTACAACTGTCCGGACAGAAACAAAAGATGGCGTCACTTCTTCAAAAAATCAAAAAGCTACAGTTACTTTGGTTAATGTTCAGAATAATTGGCTGGTGGATGATGCAAAATGGGGACAATAAAAAAATATATTTAACAAAAACCCCGATATCAAATCGGGGTTTTAAATTTTTATGGATAATTTTTTTAAGTTTATCAAAGATATTCTTTTTCCGATTTTTTGCGTTGATTGCGGAAAAGAAGGCGAATGGTGGTGTTCGCCTTGCCGTAAGAAAATCAAGTCAGTTTTAATTGCCAAATGTCCGGTTTGTCACCGCCATAGCGAATTTGGCGCAGTTTGTGTTGTTTGTCGCTCGGTTTCCTCTTTGGATGGTTTGGTTTCCTATTTGCCTTATTTTGAAAAATATCCGGCCGCTATTTTGATTCATAAATTTAAATATCAATACGCTAAAGATATTGTTGAAATTTGGAAAAAAATAATGTCGCCGATAAATTTTTTTTGGTTGGAAAATAAAAAAACAGTTGCTATTATTCCTGTGCCGTTGCACAGCCGGCGTGAACGGGAGCGCGGTTTTAATCAGGCCGATTTACTTGTCGGAGTTTTTCATGATAAAATGTCTGCTGAATTTTCAACAGTTGATTTTCAGATTAATCGTGATTTAATTCGTCGCCGGTTTACTCAACAGCAGGCGAAATTGACTAAAGAGGAAAGGTTGGAAAATATAAAAGATGCTTTTGATTGGCAAGGCAAAGAATGTCCGAAAACGATTATTTTGATTGATGATGTTTTTACCAGTGGCGCCACTATGCAGGAATGCGCGAAAATTTTAAAATCCGCCGGCGCGGAAATTGTTTGGGGTGTCACTCTGTCCAGAGCGGAGTAAATATCCTTGACTTTGCATAAATAATGTGCTATTTTAAAATCATCTGCGCATAACAAACCATGGAGGTGATGAAATGAGGCTGTTGGGTAGTTTCTTTGGTGGCGCGTCAATCGGAGGATTGATTGCTATGTTCATCACAATCCATCCGGAAATGGTAATTTTTTGGATGGTTTATAGCATCGTGTGCGCCATAATTTCTGCCGGAATGCTCATTGGGTCCAGAAACAAGTAGTTCTTTTTTAGAAAAATCCGCCAGCTGTTTTTAACAGCTGGCTTTTTAAATACCCATTTAAACGGGTATTTAAATACGAGATGATTTGTTCAGTGTTTGACTTTTCAATTTATTTTTGCTATTATTATCCGAGAATTGGAGAGGTGGCTTCTGAGCTCCTGCCTGCCGGTAGGCAGGGGTCGAAAGCGGTAATAAAATTTATGTATTGCGTGTATTTTTTACAAAGTCTGAAAGATAAAGGTTTGTACATCGGAAAAACGAATAATATTAAACGTCGGTTATCTGAACACAACGCCGGTAAAGTTCAATCGACAAAAAGTAGAAAACCTTTTATTTTGTTGGGATTAGAAAAATACCAAACAGAAAAAGAATGTTTGGCGGCAGAATTAGAATGGAAAAAAGGATATAAACGCGAACAATTAAAAGTTAGATATAGTCTATAATGGAGAGGTGGCTGAGCTGGTCGAAAGCGGCACACTGCTAATGTGTTGTACGGCTCTCAAGGTCGTACCGAGGGTTCGAATCCCTCCCTCTCCGCCAGGACAATTTAGTATCGGATAGACCCGAGTAATGGTGAAGAATCCGTGATCCGACTGCCTAAAAAATTGTAATAAAAACAACGATTTTCTGGTCGCTGTTTTTTTAATAAAAAATAGGTTCTTCAATAAGGTGAATATTTGAGTTATAATATAAGCAAATGAACTGCCCCGATATGAAGAATAAACTTTTATACTGTATCCCAAAAATTCTAGCAATACTGCTGGGGATATTTTTTATCATTTTCGGTGAATTTGATGATAGTCCCGGAGCGCAACTATTAGGTGTGGTATTAGTTGTGATCGGTATTGTTAGTATATTTAAAAACAATAAAAAATCTGCATGAAATTTTTTAACCAAGATTTTATTTAACGGGGTAAATATGAATAATCATTTAAAATCAATTTTAAAAATCCTGTTAATCGTTTTGTCCTACACTTTCATCATCTGCATTTTTTCCAACAGCTATGACTATGATTTAGGCTGGCATTTGAGATTTGGCAAAGAATTTTGGGAAAGTTTGAAATTTTCTTTTACCGACACTTACACTTGGCAACATTTTGGACAGTTTTGGACAAATCATGAATGGGGAGGTGATTTATTGTTTTGGCCGATTTACAACGATCTTTCTTATTTTGGCTTAATTTTATTAGTCGCTTTGTCGCCGTTGGCGGCGTTTTTAATTGTTTTGAAAATTTTTCAGCCGCGATGGACGATAGCCGGATTGATTTTAATTTTTGTTTTTTTATGGACAATGCCGCATATCCTGATTTTGCGTTTGGCAATGTTAACGCCGTTATTTTTGGCAATTCTTTGGTATTTTTTGGAAAAATTTCCTAAGCAAAATAATTATTTTTTTTGGCCGTTGGTATTATGGTTTTGGTCAATTTTGCATGGCAGTTGGATTTTAGGTTTTATTGTGATTGGTATTTATAGTTTTGGAAATATTTTAAATTTGGTGGCGAAAAAATATTGCCCGCGTTTTCATAATCCAAAATTATGGTCAATTAAAGATATTCGGAATGCTATTGTTTGGACTTTGATTTCCGCCGGCGTGATTTGCATTAATCCTTATGGTTGGCATATTTGGCAAGAAGTTATAAATTATTTTTCTTTGTCATTTTACAAATTGCATATCTTGGAATGGGTGCCGAGTTATGTTTATCCGATTTATTGGAAACCGCTGTTTATTATGGGCGCCGGCATTCCGTTGGCAGTTTGGGGTTTTGTTAAAAAAAGAGTGACTTTACCGCAAATTCTCTTATTCGCCGCTCTTTGGTTGGCCGCTTGGCAATATAAACGGCAGGCGATTTTATTTTTATTGGTTTGTCTGTCGTTGTTTTCAGGTTGTTGGGAAATAGTAAAATCAAGGTTATTAAATCGTTTTACAATCAAAGTTGTTTATTTTTTTCCGATTATTGCCGTGTTTTTATTAATCGTCGGTTATTTAATCAGGATTGATTGGACAAAAGATATTTGGAATAATCAAAGTTTATTATCTGCTAACACCATGCCGGTTGAAGCGGTTGAATTTTTGAAGGAACGAACTGTCGGACACACAACTTTTGTATTTAATGAATTCAGCTGGGGCGGATATATGAATTGGACATGGCCGGAGGGGTTGGTTTTTTTTGACGGTCGTGGCGCCGCCACTTGGATGTATGATAAAAAAACAACAATGACTGAAAAATATTTTAATATTAAATATGAAGCCGGCGGATTTGAATTTTTAGAAGCTTCTCCGGCTGAATATATCATACTCAGTAAAGATGTTATCGCTTATCCGCCACCGGATAAATTAAACCGGTTGTTTTTTGGACAAAAAGATTTGGATAAAATTTTAAAACCCGCTTCGCCACAGCTTCAGCAAATGCTTGACCGGAGCCAAAGTTGGCAAAATATCTATGAAGATGAAGTTTGTAATGTTTGGCAACGGTTCAGCCGATAAAAACAAATTAGTCATTTTAACGTAAAAATAGTATAATATATGTATAATTATACTATTTATGAAAAAAATCCTGTTTTTATTTGTTGTTTTAACGCTTTGTCTTGCTGGAACAGTTGATGCTCATCAACCAAGATTGGTATTTGGCGGGAATGTTGTTGATATTAAAAATCCTGAAATATCCCAAGCATTTTACAGCGAGTTAAAAGGAGAGCCGGCTTATTATCAGATAAAATCCGATGATTATTTTGATTTTTATGCCAACCTTTTAGTGCCGAACATTAAAGAAATAAAAACTGATGTTTCAGCCGAAGTGACCGATGAAAATGGGGCAATAATATTTTTTTTGGATGGTCCAGAACAAAAAGAATGGAAATCTTTTTATGAACCGTTTGCCGGCGATTCATATTTAAAAGGTCCTGAAGCAAAAGTGCCCGAGGGAGAAAAAATGCTGCCGGGAAATTATCAGATAAAAGTATTCAGTTCTAACAATAATAGCAAGTATGTGTTAGTGGTGGGGGAGAAAGAAAGTTTTCCTATTACAGAAATTATCAATATGGTTAAAGTGTTGCCAATTTTAAAATCAGATTTTTTTGGAAAACCGCCGTTGTTCGCTTTTTTTAATTTAACCGGATTGGTTTTACTGGTTCCATTTGTGGTTTTATTTGGATTGGCGATGGTCGCGATTTTGAAGATAAAAAAACAAAAAAGAAAAAAAGTGGTATAATATATTAAAGTTTTTAAACTTAATAAATTATAAGTTAATTAAGTATGTTAGATGAATCGAAAAAATTTGATTTGCCGGTCGGCATGGGTGATGATATTGATGAAGATTTAATGATTTTTTCGTCTTTGAAAAAAGCCGCCGAGTCGGCTGTTTTAGAAGATGGAGATGAGGGGCAATTAACCGTTGATGTGGCGGAAACCGAAACAGAACTGATTATTGTTTCAACCATGGCCGGAACACCGAAAGATAAAGTTGAATTGCATTTGAACAATGATTTATTGACCATTAAAGGAGAACGAACTCCGCCGATTTCATCGGAAGCCGCTTATCATTACCATGAATGTTATTGGGGGAAATTTTCCCGCAGTATTGTTTTGCCGGTTGATGTCAGAGCGGATTTGGCCATCGCTGAATATAAAAACGGCTTGTTGATTGTCCGTCTGCCAAAAATTAAAACTGATCAGTCAATTCCGGTATATATAATAGAAGAGTAAATTTGATAAAATATGGCCGAAGGTGCAATTAAAAAAATCGCGGAAAAAATACAGCTTATTCCAGCCAGGAAAAATAATTGGAAAACCGTCGTAATAATATTGGCGGTTGTTTTTGGTTTATTGGCGGTTGTGTTCGGCGTATCAGTCGTTTATTCCAAAACATACGTTGGAAAAGTTTATCCCGGAATTTATCTTGGGCATTATGATTTGTCAGGTTGGACAGCCGATGATGTAAAAAAGTTTGTTGATAGTTTTAGCCGACGTTTATCTCAGGAAGGATTGGTTTATATGTTTGAGCAAAACGGGCAATCGCAAAGAGTAGCGGTTAATCCGGCGCTTATTTCCAGCGAAGCGGCCATTGAAACGATTTTTTTAAGCAATAAAGAATTTGCCGGTGAAATTTTAAATATTGGCAGGGGAGAATCTTTTTGGTTTAAAAAAATGTGGCTGCCGTTGTGGTATAGAATAAAAACGATTCATTTGTCTTTGCCGGTGAAAATTGACCGTCAGAATTTTCAAGGGATTATAGAAAACGCGTTAGAGGGATATGTGATTGAACCGCGTGACGCCAATATTCATTTGAGCAGTATTAATCCGTTGGCTTATGAGCTGACTTTAGAACAATCAGGTGAAGTTTTTGATTATGAACAAATTATAGATGATACAGTTCAAAAATTATCTGAGCCGTCGCTGGAATCAATCGTTATTTCAAAACGGTTGGTTATTCCATCGGTGACAAAAAAAGATTTAGCGGCAGCTGAAGAAAATATTTTAAGGGCGTTTAATTTTGGTCCGGCGATATTATCCCATACCGATACCGATGCCAAAGAAACTCAAGTTTGGTCGGTTGGTCCGGAATTATTGGTAAAATGGTTAAAACCTGTTTATGATTCCACCGGGAAAATTAAGTTGGAATTAAAAGAAAAAGAAGTGGGTCAATATTTGGAAAATTTGAGGGTGATTGTTGATCAGCCGGCTGAGGATGCTAAATTTTCAATGGAAAATGGCAAGGTGAGTGAATTTAAAAATGGTCATTCCGGACGCAGTTTGAATGTGGCTAAAACTTACGGTGAATTAAATAATTTATTTATCAAAATAAGCCAAGGAGAAAATGTTGATAAAACAGTTATTAATTTAGCGGTTGACCAAACCGAACCGAAATTGAAATTATCCGATATTAATGATTATGGAATTACCGGAATATTCGGCGTTGGTACTTCAACTTTTTATGATAGTCATAATAACCGCATTAAAAATATTGCCAACGCAGTTGAACGGTTGAATGGTATAATTATCAAGCCGGGGGAAGAATTTTCTTCTATTAAATATGCCGGTTCATTTACTGAAGAAAATGGATTTTTACCGGAAGAAATAATCAAAGGCAATAAAATTATTAAAGAAGTCGGAGGAGGAATGTGTCAGATTGGCACCACTTTGTTCAGAATGGCCATGAATTCCGGTATGCCGATTACAGAACGAACCAATCATTCTTTGGTGGTTGGTTATTATGCAGATCCAATTAATGGAAATCCGGGTACGGACGCTACTTTGTATGAACCAATTTTGGATTTTAAATTTATGAATGATACCGGCGGTTATTTGTTGTTGCAAACGGAAATTAATTATAAAAAACAAATGTTGATTTTTACTTTGTGGGGAACACCTGATGGTCGTTCTGGATTTTATAGCCGTCCGATAGTGAGTAAATGGATTCCAGCCGGTTTGCCGCAAGAAATAAAAACAACCACTTTAAAACCTGGTGAGACAAAATGTCAAAATGCATTTCGTGGCGCGAACGCCAGTTTTACATATACTCGGTTTAATCAATCGGGTGAAAAAATTGAACGGGTATTTTCCAGTTATTACCGTCCGTTGCCAAAAATGTGTATGACTGGCATTAGTCCGAATGAATGCCCTGACGGAAAAACAACTTGTGATATTATTGTTAAAAATACAGCCACCAGTACGCCTTCGGCCACACCGAATTCTCAACCTCTTTTAGCTGACTAGCTGTGTTGGCAGGATAATTTAAACTAAAAAACAAACCACCCCGCATTATTTTGCGGGGTGGTTTAATTGATATTGGGGGAATGAACCCCCTAGAGTTCCGTATTCAAGAAGATGTGTCAAAGGTGGAGATAAGCCGTGGCCTATGCAGACCGTTAACACATCCCCATGCTTGTGGTGAATACGGGAAATTGCTCGTTTTTTCTCGTTAAAAGGGGCAATTTCTCGTATTCTTACAGCATTGGATGTCCGTAGATTTTCAAACAACAAAGTATTGTATCACATCTAAATCATTTTGTCAACCCCGTTAGAAAAGCCAATTGAAAAATTTTAGTAATCTTAGCCTAAAAATTGAATAATACCCTGTGGATAAACCTTTAGAAAAGCATCTTTTCGTGGAATAATTTTCTAACGGGGTCAAGCCCGACCTGCCTGCCGGCAGGCAGGCGTAAAAAAGTCGGGGTCCCGACCCCCCAAAGGGGCGTCGGGAGGGATCAATTTAGTCATTTTTTGGTTTAAACTGGGGAAAAATATTATTTTTGGCTAATGTTAGGGTTAAAATCTGTATTATCCGTATTTTGTTTATTAATTCAAGTCAATGTGTTAATTTTATTTATTTTTATTTCAGAATAAAACAAAAACCCCGCATTTACGGGGTTTGAAGAACAATAAAGGTATTTTATTTGCGATTGTGTATGATGTTATAGAAAAATTCAGCGCTGACTGCGCCAAGGGCTATACCAAACAGAATACCAATCGCGCCCAATGAATTTTTGAATAAGAATCCGATGACTCCTCCGGCCACAGCTCCAATGAGCATAATTGATTTGTCCAACATTATTTGTCTCCTTGGTTTTGGTTGCGTATTAAAAAGAACATTGTTCAAAAGATAGCATTTTTATATAGATGTGTCAATTATAGATAAAAACAAAAAACCACTCCGTTTACTGAGTGGTTTTAATTTGAATCTTACTCAATAATTTTATCTATCAAACCGTATTTTTTAGCTTCAGTCGGATTGATGAAATAATCACGGTCAGTATCTTTTTCAATTGTCGGCATCGGCTGTCCGGTATGTTTGGCTAAAATTTTATTCAAACGATCTTTCATTTTAATAATTCTTTCCGCATGGATTTTAATGTCGCTGGCTTGACCTTCCATCCCACCCATCACTTGATGAATCATTACTTCGGCGTTTGGCAGAGCTAATCGTTTTCCTTTGGCGCCAGCGGCCAAAAGAACGGCGGCCATGCTGGCGGCCATACCGACACAAATTGTGCTGACATCGGATTTAAGAAATTGCATTGTGTCATAAATCGCCATGCCGGAAGTGACTGAACCGCCTGGAGAATTAATATATAGTTTAATGTCTTTGTCAGGATTTTGATTATCCAAAAATAGCATTTGAGCGATAACTAAATTAGCCACCGCGTCATCAATCGGTCCACCAAGAAAAATAATTCTGTCTTGTAATAAACGGGAAAAAATATCAAACGACCGTTCGCCATAGCTGGTTTTTTCCACCACGATAGGAACGAGATGTTGAGCTTGTGGCATTTTTTGGGAAATAGTTGTATTTTCTTCTTGTGTCATACGTTTTTAATTTATATTATAAGTTTAATTTTATATTATTTTTAATCCAAAGTCAAAATACGGTTTAAAACTTCTTCAATTGTTCCGTCGGCCGTAAATCCGGCAGCTTTTTTATGTCCGCCGCCGCCAAGTTTTCTAGCAATGGACGATACATCCACTGTGTTGCCTGTTGTGCGAAGATTACCTTTTATTTTATTGTCTGGAATTTCTCTCAACATTAAAGCAATTTGCGTGTTGCTTAAAATATTTAAAAAATTAGAAATGCCGTCGCCGTCTTCTTCGGCCGCGCCGCATTTTTTAAAATCTTCCAAAGTTAAATAAGTGTGGGCTAAATCCATTTTTTCATTTTTAGTTAGACGAGCTAAAGCAATGCCCCACAGTTTTAAGGAATTGATGGTTTTTTCTTTTTGAGTGTAATAATAAATTAAATTGAAATTTGCGCCTAAACGAACCAAATCGCCGGCAATAGTGAAAGAATCGGGAGAAGTGCCGCCATTAGTGAAGTTGTCCGTATCGGTGATTAAACCGGACAGAAGAGCGGTAGCCATAGACGGACTGATGCGAATGCGATTGTGTTGAAAAAATTGATAAAGAACTTCAGCGGTTGCAGCCGCTTTTTTCATTACCATATTATAATGGCCGTAATTTTCATTGGTAGCATGATGATCAATGTTGATTATCGTCGCCGGATGATTATGAATAAATTCAGCAATGCCCGCATAATGTAAATCCCCGCAATCCATCACTACAATTAAATCAATTTTTCGGTCGTTGAATAATTCAGTATTATTTTCCAATTGTGGAAAATTCGGCAGGAATTTTAATCTTGGGCTGGCCGGTGTCACACAAAAAATAGTTGGCGAATGGCCAAGATTGGTTAAATGTTCCAATAAAGCGTTGGCTGAACCTAAAGTATCTCCATCCGGATGAGGGTGGGTGACAATTACGATTTTATTGGCTTTTTCCATTTCCTGTTGAATTTGTTTGGCTATGCGTTGCATGATAAATGAAAGTCAAATGTCAAAATTCAAATGTCAAAACTTTGGTATCCGTATGGCGGATTATTTTTTATGATAAATTATCGTAAAACGACCCTGTAATTTTGATTTTTGATTTTTGCATTTTGAGTTTAACAAATTATTATATCCCTCTTGTTCATTATTGTCAAGATATGTTATAATTATGGGTATAAAATGGCTGTTAGCAGCAAATACAGGCGAGTAAAATTAACAAATAAATTTTTTATATTTTCACGCCAAAAAAGTTTATTTTGCCTGGTATTGTGAAGTTTTTTCAGTTTTAATAAAATTTTATCCGCAAATTATCCTGCGGTCTCTGTTTTAGGGGTTTACTATGTATTTAAAGCGTTTAGAAATTCAAGGTTTTAAGTCCTTTGCCAGCAGGACTGTTTTAGAATTTTTACCGCCTAAAAATGGAAGTTTAGGAGTAACGGCAGTAGTCGGTCCTAACGGTTCAGGTAAATCAAATATTTCCGATGCTATTCGTTGGGCGATGGGTGAACAGAGTTTAAAAGTTTTGCGCGGGAAAAAAAGTGACGATGTTATTTTTAATGGTTCGGAAACAAAAAGCCGGTTGGGTATGGCTGAAGTTTCTTTGATTTTAGACAATACCGACGGAAAAATTTATAAAGAATATCCCGAGATAATAATTACTCGTCGTGTTTATCGCCAAGGCGAAGGAGAATATTTGATTAATAATAATGCGGCTCGGCTTTTTGATATTCATTTGGTTTTAGCGCAGTTGCAATGCGCTGGAAATTCATATGGTATTGTTGGACAAGGTATGATTGATCAAATGTTAGTTGCTACGCCGGCTGAGCGCAAAGAATTTTTAGATGAAGCTTCGGGAATTAAAGAATTTCAAATTAAACGCCATCAAGCCGCTTTGAAATTGAATCGGACTTCGGAAAATATTATTCAAGCTGAACGGTTGATACAGGAAGTTGAACCAAGATTAAGATTATTGTCACGCCAAGTTAAAAAATTGGAAAAACGGCAAGAAGTGGAGTTGCAGTTAAGAGAGTCTCAGGAAAAATATTTTAATTCAATCTTTCATCGCAATAAAAATGAAGCCGATGAGATTAGTACTGCTTTGTCGGCGGTGGAAAAGAAATATGAAGTGGCTAAACAAGAATTGGAGAAAATTCAAAATGAATTAAGCCAGCATGCTCGGGCGGCCGGACGGCAGGAAGTTTTTGCCGGTTTGCAGGATGATTATCGTATCGCTCAACATGAAAAAAATGAATTAGCGAGGCAAATGATGATGTTGGAAGGGCAAATGCATACTGAATATAGTCAGCGCGGACAGCAAAATATCGGTTGGTTGGAAAATAAAATTAATGATTTAAAATTTCAAACTGAAAAAATATCCGGTCAATGTCGTTCTTTGGAAGAGGAAAATAAAAAAATCAATGAAGAATTGACTCAACAACGGAAGAAGTTGGATAAAATGTCATCTGATAAAGCGGAAAAAATGGTTAAAATTTCGCGTTGGCAAAATCAGTTGATGGAAGGACAATCAGAACAGAATTTTTTGCAGTTAAGCGGTTTAACCACTATTAAATCAATTTTGGAAGCCAAAGGCAGTTTAGGAAAAATTTATGGCGTGGTGGCCAGTTTGGCTGAAGCAGATTTACAATATTGTTTGGCTTTGGATGTGGCTGCCGGTTCACGCCTTTCGTCCATCGTGGTTGATGATGACGAAGTTGCTCGTTTGGCGATTAATTATTTGCGTGAAAAAAGATTGGGTGTGGCAACATTTTTACCGTTAAATAAAATTACTGAAAGAGAATTGTCGCCGGAAATGGAGATTTTAAAGAAAGAGCCGGATGTCGTCGGCTGGGCGATTGATTTATTAAAATTTGAAAATAAATTTAGGAATATTTTTTCTTTTATTTTGGGAGATACATTGGTTGTAAAAGATTTACAGGCGGCTAAGCGTATTGGTATTGGCCGAATTAGGATGGTGACATTGGAAGGTGATTTGGTGGAAAGAAATGGCGTAATGAGAGGCGGTTATCGACAATTTAAAAAATACAGCCTTAGTTTCGCCGCTAAATTTTCTTTAAGCAGCGAGGATAGAATGAAAGAATATCAAACACAGCTAACTTTGGAACAGCAGGGATTGTTGGAAATTGATAGAGAAATGGATGTTGTAAAACGCGCTATTGGAGAAAGTGAAGCTCAGAATCAGGCGAAACGAGCCAAGCTTGATTTGTTGAATGAAGAAATTCAAAAAAATGATAAGGAAAAATCATCTTTGGAACGCGATTTGTCACTTTTACAATTAACACCGGAAGAGCATGGTGAACATTTGGTTAAGTTGGCTGGCGATAAAGAAAAATTAATGAAAGAAATTGGACAAGCTGACCAAAAATTGGCGGAATTGGATAAAAAAATAAGCGAATTTAATGAAGATGAAGAAAAGAAAAAACAGCGTGTTTTTTCTTTGCAAAATGAAATGAATTCCAAACAAGATGAATTAAATCATTTAACTTCCGATCGCAATGATTATCGTGTGGCTTTGGCAAAAATTGAAACAAAGCAGGAAGCTTTGAACGAAGAAGTGAATACTGATTTAAATACTTCCATAATGTCTATCGTGGAACGCAATTTGGAAATTGTTCCGACAGCGCAATTGGAAGAATTGGCCGCTGAATTGCAAAAATTAAAATATCAGCTAAGTTTAATTGGCAGTATTGATGAAGAAGTAATTCAAGAACATGAGCAAACAAAAGAAAGATATGATTTTCTGTCTAATCAGTTGATTGATTTAAAAACCGCGATTGAAAATTTGGAAAAAATGGTGGAAGATTTGGATGATTTGATGAAAACAAAACGAGCGGTGGCTTTCAAAAAAATTAGAAAAGAATTTGATCGTTATTTTAAAATTTTGTTTGAAGGCGGCAGCGCGAATTTGGAAGAAATTTATACGGAAGAAAAAGATGAAGAATTGGAGATTGGTAATGAAGGAGAAATGGAAATTCCTCCGGAAATTCCGACGTCAAGAAAGAAAGAAAAAGTGTTGGTTGGAATTGATGTTTTGGCTAATCCGCCGGGTAAGAAAATTAAAAGTATAAATGCGTTATCTGGAGGAGAACGCACTTTAACCTCAATCGCTTTAATTTGCGCCGTGTTGAATTATAATCCGTCACCATTTGTTGTTTTGGATGAAGTGGAAGCGGCTTTGGATGAAGCTAACACCCTGCGGTTTACTAAGATTTTGGCGGAATTGGCGACTAAATCTCAATTCATTATTATTACTCATAATCGCGTCACTATGCATTCTGCTGATGCGCTTTATGGTGTGACAATGAGCAGTGAAGGTATTTCCAGATTGTTAAGTGTGAAGATGGAAGATGTACCGCAATATTCCAAATAGTAAAAATTTGGCTAAAATAAGGAATTTTGACATTATTCATAATTTTTTATATTATAAACACACAGTCTAAATCAAAAATATATTTATATGAGAAATTTTGAATCGTCACCGCACAATCAAGAACCAAAAGAGAAGCCTGAATGGGTGCAAAATTTACGCGTTGCTTTTGGCGCGTGGAAAAATGCAGATAAAGCAATGATACAAGAACTCGGAGAGAGGGAAGGTTTGATGGGTGATATTCACAGAAAGTTGAATTTGGAAGTGGCTACCATTTTTCATAATCAAATCAGTTCAATGCGTGATTTGCCCAGTTTTGTTCCGTTAGAGCAAGATTCTCAAGTTACAGGGCGTGCGGATGTTGATGTGGAAAACGAAAATGCAACGGTAAAATTTTCTCAACATTCTCAGCCCACCGAAAGAAAATATTTTTTACCGCAAACACACGAACTTTATGTTGAAATGCCTTTTGCAACAATGAACCCGGAGAGTAGAAAAAATTATTTACCGGAGAGTAAAAGTTTTAAGGGATTTGAAGAAATTAAGAAAGAAAAAAAGACGGGAGGCAGGGCAAATCATTATTCCGCCTTTTATGATTTTTATGATTTGACACCGCCCACTCAAGAGACTTTAGAGCAAGAAAGCCGTAAATTAAGTTTTCAATTTTGGGATACATACCCGCGCGGGGAATATGACAAAGCGCAGGCATCCCAAAGAACACGCGACAGGTATGGGTTGTCGCCCGAACAGATATGTGAAATTATTTCACATCTTGAAGGCACGGTTAAAGATGAAGGCGACTGTAAAAAATTAGAGGCGATGAAAAACGATGTAAATAAAACACTGGATGCATTTCCGGAAAAATTAAATCAGGTGAAAGAAAAAAATGCTGAACATATCAAACAAAGAATTATTAATTTGACTAATTTTTTGCTTGAAGATTTTAAGAAAGACTTGCCTAAGTCAATAAGTATCGGACATCATGAATATGATGAAAATCATAACAAAATTGCGAGTTATTTTTATATGCCGCACGAAAAGAAGTTGATAAAAGCGCCGTACAAGAAAGGCTTTTTAAGTGATGGATCAAAACCTGATTTTTCTAAAGCCGAGGATGCTCCGGAAGAAGAGTGGCTACATGTGGGATTGTTGGGAGATATGCTTTTAAATATATTTCCTGATGATATTAGGAATAGTATTAAAAAATAATTACCATTAAAAACAAGACCGCCCAAAAAGGCGGTTTTTGTTTAATCAGATAAACCACCAGCGATAAACTGAGGGTAGTTCATTGGATTTTTTGTTATATAATTATTGGGGATTGACAGCAGTTTTTAAATATGATATATTGTTGTTGCTCTCTAAATCGTCATTTATAAATAATGTCAGTTCATAATTCATGGTTTTCAATAAAAAATTATTGGCCCGTGAACTGGGAACTGAGAACTGTTAACTGTTTATATGCTAATTATTCGCATGCAACGGGTAGGCAAGAAGAAATTCTCTACTTACCGTTTAATTATTTCTGAAAAAACAAAAGATACGCAAGGATCTTATTTAGAGGCCTTGGGTACTTTTAATCCGCACGCCAAAGAAAATGCTTTTAAGCCTAATATTGAAAGAATTAAATATTGGTTAAGTAAAGGCGCTTTAGTTTCGGATACTTTGAATAATTTGTTGATTTCCAACAATATTATTGAAGGTGATAAAAAGAAATCAGTTTTTTTAACAAAAAAAAGACAGGTTAAATTAGCTGAAAAAAAGAAAGCGGTCACTCCCGCTCCAGTTGAAACTCCTGCCGAAACTCCAGTTGAAACTTCAGTTGAACAACCAATTGCTCCTGTTGAAACTCCTGCCGAAACTCCAGTTGAAACTTCAGTTGAACAACCAATTGCTCCTGTTGAAACTCCTGCCGAAACTCCGACTGAGCAGGTTTAATAAATTAGTTTCGCAGTACTGGTGGTGTTACCACAATGTCGACAGACTGCAACATTAAAAATTTTAAAGATATTACTATGACGAACGCAGATCAGCAATTTCTGGAAACACTCGTTAAAGCGGTTGTTAACAACCCGAACGACGTAAAAGTTGACAGAGTGGTTGATGAAAGAGGAGTTTTACTTACTCTGGATGTCAATCCGCAAGATATGGGTTATATTATTGGTCGACAAGGCCAAACTGCCCATGCGATTCGTACCTTGTTGAAAATCGTCGGTGCCAAAAATAATGCCCGCGTTAATTTAAAAATTAACGAACCGGCTGGTAGTGAGCACAGACGCAGAGAAGACAGAGGTCCGGTCGAGACTAGCGCCCCGGTAGATACCAGCGCCATTGATAACTTGGAAATCTAAAATTAAAATTTAAAATCGCCTCCGCAAATGCGGAGGCGATTTTGTTTTTATTTAAAATCTTGACAAAAGCTTTAAAATATGATATATTGATTTGTTCTTTAAAAAACAACCAAGTCCTGTAAAAAAACAGGCAAAACAAGGAGAAGAGAGATGAAGAAGGGAATGTTTTTCGTTTTGTTCGTATTCGCGATTCTGTCCGTTTCCGCTTGTGGTAGCGCGCAGTTTCAGAACGTTGCGGATGATAATCCGATAACGGACCAGACCTGTACAGTCATCGTGGATCGTACCCAGTCGCTGGATGAGATGATTCAGGCGGGGCGGTACAGTTTCGTTTCTGATTACTTTACCGCTGAGAATTTCCCGGTAGAGCAGCCGCAGGTGGAGGTGGAGGTAACACTTCACGTCATCACCATGAATAGGGTGGTTACCACCAATGCAATTTTGGCTGAAATTGATAAGCGTGGTTTGCGTCCGGCGACCTTGTCGGAGCTATTGGCTTTCGGAGTCAAGTATCCGTCGGCCCAAAGACATTTTTCGGTCGTCGCTTTCGGTTCGATTTGGTCAATTAGCGGTTTTCGTGTAGTGACCTTTCTGTCCGGTGACGATGATATTCGGGCGCTGAACATGGATTATTTTGGTGGTGATTGGGACGAAGCCACCCGTTTCCTTGCCGTCGTCAAGTAAATCCCGTTCTTTTTTCAACATACAGCCACCTCAGTTCTTGAGGTGGTTTTTTATTGGATAGAGTTTTTTTAAATACCCATTTAAATGGGTATTTAAAAAAATATATAGTTCTTATTTTTTTATTTATTGACAGTAATTTTATTTTATTGTATATATACAGAATACTGTTCTTTTAAATCAATCGGCCTAAGGGTCAAAAAAGGAGGTCCAAATGGGCACAAAGGGAAGATTTTTGACGATTTTTGTTACATCGATTTTTCTCATGTTGGCCATTTTTACCGCCGGCTGCGCTGTTTTTTCGTCACAGGTGAAGGATGTTAAATCAGAAGATCCGAACAGAGCGCTGTTCAATCATTGGCATGCGATTTGTTTGAATGTTGATGATGAAGAAGTTGATCATTTTGCGGCAGAGGAAATGTCCAAATTGACAGAACCTTTTTATGACGACTGGTTGTCTATTTTCATGTGTGCTCAATCCAAGAGTGATTTGAGCTATAAATCTTTGGCATGGGCAGGTCAGTTGTCATCAAAATTTTCTGAGATGAAAATTGTGGCACAGCTTGTATATTGGAAGAAAATAACCGATGATGATGAACGTCTTCAAAAAATATTTCAGTATACACTATACAAAATGTACTGGGAGGCGGAGAGTTTTAAGGAGTGGGCTGTTGTAACTAAATTTGCCAATTGTGAAACGTATAATGATTTATTTCTAGAGTCGCTGAGTCGTATGGCTAGTTTGGCCAATACTTTCAAGGAATGGAAATGTGTCTATGATATTGCTCCTAAGGATAACGCGATTCGCAAGATTGCTTTTTACAGAATGATTGGGATGGTCAAACCGTAAGGGCAGTTTAATTCGCAAGTTTGCGCTTACGAGACGATTGAGATAATTCGTTCTTTTTAAAAAAAATTTACCCCGACTTTAAGTCGGGGTTTTTATTTAGATAAACTTGTTTTTTTATTTTTTTTATTGTATTATGCAATTTGTGAATTATTAGTTGATTTATGCGTTTTGATATCTTAACTTTATTTCCAGATATTGTTCACAGCTATGGCAGTGAGAGTATTTTAAAGCGGGCGCAAAAAGCCGGCTTTATTAAAATTGCGGCGCATAATTTTAGAGATTATACCAAAGATAAACAGTGGCATGTTGATGATAAACCATATGGCGGCGGAGCCGGGATGGTTCTTCAAGTCCAACCGATTTGGGATTGTTTGAAAAATATTAAAGCATTAAAAAATAAAAAAACAAAAACATCAAAACAAAAAACGAAGATTATTATTTTAGATCCGGCGGGAAAAAAGTTTAACCAAAGAATGGCGGAGAAATTATCCAAGCTGGACAGAGTGATTTTAATTTGCGGACGCTATGAAGGTTTTGATGAAAGAATTTATAAATTGGCTGATGAAAAAGTGTCGGTAGGCGATTATGTTTTGTCCGGCGGAGAATTGCCGGCGCTGGTAATTGTTGAGGCAGTGTCGCGGCTCATTCCTGGCGTGTTGGGAAATGAGGAATCACTGTTGAATGAAACATTTGGAAAAGGTAAATATCCGGTTTATACTCGTCCGGAAAATTTTATGGGTCAAAAAGTGCCAAAAATTCTTCTTTCAGGCGACCATAAAAAGATTAAAGAATGGCGTCAAAAAATGGCTAAGATTATCCACAAGTAAAGCCCTTGACATATAATTTGTTTTGTGTTATTCTTGTAGGGTTAAATTTAAAAAACGACCTTCACCTTTCAATATCCACAACTAAAATTTTTCTAAGTCCGCGCAGGAAACTGGAAAGAAAAAAGAGCAACTGATATTTCGGTTTCTCTTTTTTCTTTCTAAGGTGTAGAAAGTTAGAAAGAAAGTACTTTGACAACATGAATATGGCAAAAACTAATGAAGCCTAATTTTATATTCCTTTATAACATTGTAAATCCAAATTTGTTTTTGTTTCGTCATGCTTCGGTATGACCACCAAAAACAAACTTCAAACTTATATTAAGAGTTTGATCCTAGCTCAGGATGAACGCTGGCGGCGTGTCTAAGGCATGCAAGTCGAGCGACGTGTTCCCCGCAAGGGGAATTACGAGCGGCAAACGGGTGAGTAACACATTGGTAACCTACCTCTAAGTCGGGGATAGCCTGCCGAAAGGCGGATTAATACCCGATAGTAACGCGGGGGCAAAAGTCATTCGCGTTTAAAGATTCATTGCTTAGAGAGGGGCCTATGTCTGATTAGCTAGTTGGTGGGGTAATGGCCCACCAAGGCTATGATCAGTAGCAGGCGTGAGAGCGTGACCTGCCTCACTGGGACTGAGATACTGCCCAGACACCTACGGGTGGCTGCAGTCGAGAATATTCCACAATGGGCGAAAGCCTGATGGAGCGACGCCGCGTGCAGGATGAAGGTTTTCGGATCGTAAACTGCTTTTCTCAGGGAAGAATTCGTGACGGTACCTGAGGAATAAGAGGTTGCTAACTCTGTGCCAGCAGCAGCGGTAATACAGAGACCTCAAGCGTTATCCGGATTTACTGGGCGTAAAGCGTCCGTAGGTGGTTTAGCGGGTTAAGAGTTAAAACTTCGTGCTCAACACGAAGGCCGCTCTTAAAACTACTAAACTAGAGAGTGGGAGAGGTAAGCGGAATTGCAGGTGTAGTCGTAATAAGCGCTGATATCTGCAAGAACACCAAATGCGAAGGCAGCTTACTAGAACACTTCTGACACTGAGGGACTAAAGCGTGGGGAGCAAACAGGATTAGATACCCTGGTAGTCCACGCCCTAAACGATGCATACTAGGTATTGGCAGTATCGACCCTGTCAGTGCCGTTTAAAAAAGCAAACGCGTTAAGTATGCCGCCTGGGGAGTACGAGCGCAAGCTTAAAACTCAAAGGAATAGACGGGGACCCGCACAAGCAGTGGAGCATGTGGTTTAATTCGATGATAAACGGGGAACCTTACCTGGGCTCAACTACTAGCTGCAGTCGCGCAGAAACGTGCGACGCCTTCGAGGGTGCTAGATAGGTGCTGCATGGTTGCCGTCAGCTCGTGCCGTGAGGTGTACCGTTAAGTCGGGAAACGAGCGCAACCCACGTCGTGTGTTAAATTGTACACGCGAGACTGCCTACGCAAGTAGGAGGAAGGAGTGGACGACGTCAAATCAGCATGGCTCTTACGTCCAGGGCTACACACATGCTACAATGGCCGGTACAATGGGTCGCTAAACCGCGAGGTGGAGCTAATCCCACCAAAACCGGTCTCAGTTCAGATTGCAGGCTGCAACTCGCCTGCATGAAGTTGGAATTGCTAGTAAACGCGTATCAGCCACGGCGCGTTGAATACGTTCTCGGGTCTTGTACTCACCGCCCGTCACACCACGGAAGTTGGCAATGCGCAATATCTCCTTTGGGGACGAACGCAGGGTCAATGACTAGGGTGAAGTCGTAACAAGGCATCCGTAGCGGAAGCTGTGGATGGATCACCTCCTTTCTGGAGATTTTTTCCACGAAAGTGGAATAATCTTGTCGAATTCTGGTTTTACCACCGGAATAGGGAGTATATAGAGTGGCGTTATTTTACCCGGTAATAAGACTTTTAGTTTTATTATAGGGCTCTGGTTTTTGCCATATTCATGAGGTTAAAAAACACTCCATATTTTATGGAGTGTTTTTGTTTTTGGTGGGTTATGTACTTGAAATTTTTATTTATTTATGTTATCGTTTTGGAAGTTCATTAAACAATCGTTTCAACCAGAGGAGGAATCAGATGGCTATCCCGCCCAGAGTTTCGCAGGTGCTGCGATTCTTAAGCGCAGGAGGCCTCGGTGTGCTCCTGTACTATCTTGTGCTGTATGGTCTGACGGATTTAATCGGCGTATGTTATATAATTTCAGCCGTGATTGCGTCTATTGCCAATTTGATTTTGAGTTTCATACTCCAAAAATTTTGGACATTTGAAAATAAAAACCGCAAGAATGTGCGCCGACAGATGATTATTTATACAACGATGTGGATTTTATTTTTGGCGGCCAATTTGCTTCTTCTGTATGTCATGGTGGAATACGCGCACTTTTGGTATCTTGCGGCTCAAGCGATTATTACCGTTGTACTTACAGTGACAAGCTACTTTGCCACAAAAAAAATCTTTGCCAATTAAATCCCCCGAAGCCTCGCAAGATGCGGAGCAGAGGGGGATTTTTGTTTTCCACATTAGCTCTTGATTTTTATTGTTGAATTTGTTATATTACTTCCGCTGTTTTAAAAATAACACACATTATCGGGCGGCTAGCTCAGATGGTTAGAGCGCCACATTGACATTGTGGAGGTCACAGGTTCGATTCCTGTGTCGCCCACCGATATTGCAAACTTGATTATATTTTTTTAAAATGTTATTATTGTTTGCGAATTAGGGCAATTAGCTCAGATGGTTAGAGCGCGCCCGCCTAGGCGGGTAATGACGAGGTCAAAGTTTTACAATTTATTTTAGGGCGACTAGCTCAGATGGTTAGAGCGCGTCACTGATAATGACGAGGTCATAGGTTCGATTCCTATGTCGCCCACGAATAAAACATCCTGATGTGAAATTGGGGTGTTTTTTTGTATTGACACGTCTTTCAAGAAAGAAGTTATATCGTGTATACATCAAATACAAAAGGTGATATAATCATATAGATTATAGAAATGTTTTAAAAATATTTAATCAACTAATAATTTTATTAAAAATATAAATATATGAAAATTTTAAAAATGGTTTCGTTGGTTGTATTGGCCATTGTTTTTACTTTTAGCCTAGTTCAAATAATCAGAGCTGCGACGACTACAGTAGCTCTTAATACGGCGGACGCTTTTGCGGTCTTGGCCGGTACCACGATTACCAATACCGGTTCCAGTGTTATTACCGGTGATTTGGGTTTAAGCCCGGGTACTGAAGTGACTGGTTTTCCACCGGGCACGGTCAGCGGAGTACAACACATAACTGATGCTACGGCACTTCAGGCTCAAACTGATCTTATTACAGCTTATGATGATGCCGCCGGACGAACTCCTGTGACCACAGTACCGACAGAGCTCGGCGGGACTACTTTGACATCTGGTGTCTATGATTCCGCGGACGGTACATTTGGAATAACAGGAACTTTAACGCTTGATGCCGAAGGCGATGCTAATGCTGTTTTTATCTTTAAAACCGCTTCCACGCTTATTACAGTGAATGATAGTGTGGTCAGTCTTATAAACGGAGCGCAGGCCTGTAATGTCTTTTGGCAAGTCGGTAGTTCAGCCACACTTGGAACAAATTCTACCTTTAAAGGAAATATATTAGCTTTGACGGCCGCCACACTTACGACCGGTGCCAATGTGGAAGGCCGGGTATTAGCGCGGAATGCCGCAGTTACTTTGGATACTAATATTATTACTAAAGCGACCTGTGCAGTTGCACCTCAGCTTACGGTGACTAAATCCGTCACCAATGATAATGGCGGAACTAAGACAGCTTCCAGTTTTCCGCTTTTTATTGATGGCAGTAGCGTAACCACGGCAATAGCCAGTACAACTTCAGTCGGATTACATACTGTTTCCGAAACTGCCGATGCCGGCTATACATCTGTTATTGGAGGTGATTGCGCCACGGATGGTACTATTACTCTTGCGCTCGGTGAGTCAAAAACTTGTACTATTACCAATAATGATATTGCCCCTCAACTTACAGTCACTAAAATAATTTCCAATATTGATGGTGGTGTAAAGGAAATTTCTGATTTTCCGCTTTTTATTGATGGCAGTAGCGTAACCACGGCAATAGCCAGTACAACTTCAGTCGGATTACATACTGTTTCCGAAACTGCCGATGCCGGCTATACATCTGTTATTGGAGGTGATTGCGCCACGGATGGTACTATTACTCTTGCGATTGGTGATGTTAAATTATGTACTATTACTAATGATGACATTGCGGCGCCGCCGAGTGGCGGCGCGCAATGGACACCAACTGTGATTGTGCCGCCTTTGATTGATGTGATAAAAGTACCAAGTCCTTTGGCTTTGCCAGCCGGTCCAGGTCCGGTGGTTTACAATTATACCCTTCGTAATATTGGAACGGTTCCTGTGACGAATATAACGATATTTGATGATTCCTGCAGTTCCACAATTTTTATTTCCGGCGATACCAATGCTGACACCAGACTTGATATGGATGAAACATGGATTTACAAATGTTCCGCGACTCTTTTTAAAACCCATACAAATAATGTTGTCGCAACCGGATGGGCCAATGGTATAAGTGTGACAGATGTTGCAAATGCCACGGTTGTTGTCGGATTGCCGGTCGTACCGCCATTGATTCATGTAACAAAAGTTCCAAATCCATTGGCATTGTCGGCCGGAGGCGGAGCAGTTACCTATACTTACACTGTAACCAATCCGGGCACGGCGCCGTTAAGTAATGTTAGTATTACTGATGATAAATGTACCGGACTGCTCGGTCGTGTTACGGGACATCCGGGAGATATTAATAAAAATAATTTGCTTGAAAGTAATGAAAAATGGTCTTTCACTTGTAAAACAGAACTTACCAAGACAACAACAAATGTTGGTACGGCCGTCGGAAGCGCCAATGGTTTAACAGCGACAGATTTTGCAATTGTCACTGTGGTTGTGTCGGATGTTGCTGTGTCTTCGGCTGTTCCGAAATTGCCGACCACGGGGTTTCCTCCGGCGGAAAAAAATATTCTTTGGACTATTATCATATTTTCCGGCGCCCTTATATTAATTTCAATCTCACTTGTTTTGGTTCTGAAAAAACGCGTGATTTAGTCCGGATGTTAAGTAAAATTATAAAAGTGTCAAGTAATGGCCTCGCCTTGGCGGGGCCATTACGCTATGAATATTCTGAAAATTTATGTTGCCCAAAACATTACTAATAAGAGCATTGATAAAAACAGTTCTGATAGGTTCCGGACTTTCTTTGGCGCTTTTGTTTAGTTTTATTCAATCGGATTCTAATTTATCTGCTAGCGGTCAGAGTCAGAATATTTCGGAATCGCTCGTTGAAAATGCCGTCGTTCTTCCCAAAGAAGAGCAGATAAGTTTTGGATTGCCGGTCCGTCTTAAAATTCCCGAAATTAATGTTGATTCTGCCGTTGAATATGTTGGGTTGGATTCTGATGGAGCAATGGATACGCCGAAAAGTCAGGATAATGTAGTTTGGTATGAACTTGGACAGCGCCCGGGGGAGAATGGCAGTGCTGTTATTGCCGGACATTATGGCGGGAAAGCATCAGTGTTTGATAATTTATATAAATTACGCAAAGGTGATAAATTATATATTGAAGATGATAAAGGAGTGACTGTTTCTTTCGTGGTACGCGAAAACCGACGATATGACCCGGAAGCAGATGCTTCAAATGTGTTTAATTCAAATGACGGCAAGTCGCATCTTAATCTTATTACCTGCGAAGGAGATTGGAATAAAGATTCCAAAAGTTATGACAAACGGCTGGTGGTATTTACTGATAAAGAGTAGATAAAGAAATATTTATTATTTAAAAACATCCTGATATAAAATCGGATGTTTTTTATATTGACTTATACTGATTACTTTGTTATGTTAGTTTTAGTAAATGATTGGCAAAATTAATTACCTTGCGGGTGATTACATAGCCATAGCTCTTTGACAAAGGAAAAGTAAAAATGAAGAAGCGTCGATCAATAAGTTTGATTCAGTATTTTCAGTTCAAAATTCAAATGTGTTTGGCTAGGCGCAGTAATAGACAACCTGTAATTTCCAAAATTTTACTGGTCAGTCTGTACGTGCTTATGTATCTGGACAAGTTCGGAAAAAAAGTGATGAGTTTGGTTAAGAAGTTTTGGTCTGAAACCAAAATTTTTTTAGCCAAGTGCAATGACAGACATCCTGTAATTTTAAAAATTACATTGGCTGTTCTGTCTATGATTTCATTTGCATTTTTTTTCAAGATTTGTTTTCCGTTTGATTTGCTAACCAGCGGCAAACTGGGAATTATGCTTATAGTGTTGATATATGTTCATGAACAGGGTCACGCTTGGGCATTTAAAAAATGCGGTATTTCCGTTAAGGGGATTTTCTTTATCCCGTTTTTGGGTGCCGTTACCATGTCTCAAACTGATTCCAAAACAGATTTTGAGCAGAATACGTCACATACTGCCGAAGCATTTATTTATTTTATGGGACCGATATGGGGATTGATTTTGGGTGTTATTGCCACCGGTGTTTATATTTTGACAGATATCAGGCTGTTTGCTGATATTGCTTTTTGGTCTGTCTTTCTTAACCTCTTCAACCTTGTGCCATTAATGCCTATGGATGGTGGAGGTGTGGTAAAGGCGATTGGTTTTTCTGTTAAGCGTTGGTTCGGACTTGTCCTAATGGGAATATTTATATTGGCCGCCTTTGTTCTTTCTTGTGTGTTTATACAAGGATGGGTTGGTTGGCTGGTAGTCAGTATTATTTTATTGATGGCAATAAATGATCTTCGCAATGAATATATTTTGCGAAAATGTCCTGATAATCGTCCTCTAATGTCTCGAAAAATGATTGTCATTTTTACTTTTGCTTATCTTGTGTCTATAGTTATTTTTTGTGGAATTATTTATTTGATTTCGTTTTAATAACGTTCATTCAATTCAGCCCCGGCTTAAAAGCCGGGGTTTTTTATTGTTGATTAACACAAGAGAAATAAAAACTAAGATTTATTATTGACACATATGTATCATTTTGTTATGTTTAATATTATTAAACGATTGACAGGTTCTTTGATAACACCAATAGATTAAGGCAAACACAAAAAAAGGAGATGTTGCCATGTTTACAGTGGTTTGGGATAAGATCTATTCATTTTTTTTCAAGTTGATTGATAATCCGAAACAGCTGGTCATCAAGACTGTGTTGTTTATCACGACGATTGTCGTGTGGGCATTTTTGACTAATGTGACATGCGCTCTTATCCTGATTGTCCTGATTCTTTGTCATGAGTACGGACATATTTGGGCTATGAAGCATTGTGGTTTTGAAGTGAAAGGTGTTTATTTTATTATCATCGGTTGCGCGGCTGTCGGTGGAAATGATAAGAAGGGTGGTTTCGGCGATCGTAGAGATGAAGCTTTTATTGCCATTATGGGTCCGCTTTGGGGTGTGGTTAGCACACTGATACCGACCGCCATCTATCTTATTAGCGGAAACGTAATTTGGGGCGCCATCGCCTTATTCAATATTGTTTTGAATGTGTTCAATCTTCTGCCATTCGCTTCGTTAGATGGCGGTCGAATTATCAGAGCTATTGCATTTTCTATTAATAATTGGCTAGGTATGGCCGTTCTCGTGTTGGGACTCGGCGCTCTTTGTTGGCTGGTTGTGACTGTAAATCAACCGCTTTGGTGGGCATTGGGAATATTCATGGTGTTCTTGAGTATCAATGAACTCCGCTATGAATACCTGTCTCGCCATGAAACCGGTCGCATTCGGATGAGGGCTGGTAAAATGATCGGCTATTTTTCCGCTTACCTTGGTTTGATTGCTTTTTATATTTTTGTTTTCATTATGTTGATTTCAAACGAGGCCGTGGTTTTGGCCATGGAATCTTTGGTTCAATAAGTTAGTTCTTTTTGTTCAACCCCGGCTTTTAAGCTGGGGTTTTTATTTTTTTAAATGGATTGATTTGTATGGTTGACAAAATCATAAAAATATGGTAAGTTGCCTTTAGATTATAAACAACAGACAGTTCTTTACAAAAGGAGAAAAATAAATGAAATTGGCGATTTTGATTATACTGACCCTTTGGGTGTTGACGATGCCTTTTTTCAAAATCATTCGTTGGCCAGATAACTATCCGTCATGGAAACGCATGGTCATCAATTTGACTTATGCGTTTTGGGGCATTTTACTGGTCACCACTCAGATGATTGGCCCAGTGGCACTTGTCATTACCATGTTTATTATGTGGTTGGCTGTTCGTCTGGTGGAACGTTATCTTCCTGTTAGTTGGGAAGGTAATTCAAAATTCAGACAATTTATCTATTGTGGTTCTTGTTTTGTGTGGGGTTATTGTTTGGCTAATTTTGGGAATGCACTCAACCTGTTTTAGGTTGTATAAAAAGGAGTAATAAAATGGAATTTTTGTCTTCACATCCAGTTGTCGCCATTTTGCTGATTCTGCCGGTTTGTATTCTATTCAAATTTTTGGTCACTCTTTTGCAGTTGAAAGGAGTGGAGGATACCAGCTGGAAAATGCCATTGCACGGCGCTCTTTATACATTCGCCGGACTGTGCGTTACTGCGTGCATGTTTCACATTCAACATCCGTTGATTGCAGTCGTCGCTGCCGGAGTGTTGATTGTCGGAGCAACAATTGCGCCGGGAGTGGACTGGTCTCGCGATTCCAAATTTAAGCGTTTGATGTATTGCGGTCTAAATTTTTTGTACGGTGTCAGTGTGGGTGCTTTGCTAATTCCGATTCTTCCCGATATCACCATAATCTAATTTAGGTGTGGGGAAAATATACGATACCTTGTTCTTTGTTAATTTTTCTGCCTCATCATCCGATGGGGCTTTTTTATATAAAATAAGACGCATTTCAGATATTTGCCAAATCTAAAATAATCTGTTATAATACACAATAAATTTACTGGTTTTTAACAAGTATTTTTTTATAAGCGAACGGAAGTTTATATTTATAAATATGTTCGGAAAACAACCAAAAATCCCATTGGTGGGTAAAAAAGCATTGCATTACTTGGCATCGGCCGGGTTATTTCTTTTGGAACTATTTAAGATTGCGGTATTGGCGGGCGTAACTATCGCCTTGATACGTTATTATTTGTTTAAACCTTTTTATGTAAAAGGCGCATCCATGGAACCAAACTTTTATGAAAAAGAATATTTAATAATTGATGAACTGTCTTATAGATTTCGTGAACCGGAAAGAGGTGAAGTGGTAGTTTTTCGTTATCCGGAAAATCCTAAAGAATATTTTTTAAAAAGAATTATTGGTTTACCGGGTGAAACGGTAAAAATCAGCAATAATAGAGTGATGCTTTATAATGCTCAGCATCCGGAAGGTTTTGTTATTAATGAAACTTATTTGCCAAAAAATTTAAAAACTGAAGGAGAGAGAACAATTGCTTTAAACGAAAATCAATATTTTATGATGGGTGATAATCGTCCGAATAGTTATGATTCACGACGGTTTGGTCCGGTTGAACGGAATTTAATTATCGGTCGGGCATGGTTTCGTGGTTGGCCTTTTTCTAGAATGGAAACCCTAGACACCCCGATATTTGATTAAAATAAAAAAACATTTAAACGAAAATATTTAAATTAAAAAATATTATGCCAAATAAAAAAAAGGAAAAGATAAAGAGTAAAAATTTTTCCGCCAAAAAAACAAAAGAACAGCCTAAGAAAAAAAATTCTGAATCAGCTGGCGCGTTAGTTTCTGAAAAAAGTAAAAAATCTTGGAATGTATTGCGGGGAATGCATGATATTTTACCAAGAGAGGAAAAATATTGGAAAGTTCTTTATCATACCGCCGAAGATTTAGCGGAAACTTTTCAGTTTGGCAGAATTGACACTCCGATTTTAGAAGAGGCTAATATGTTTATTCGTTCAATCGGCAAAGGGACGGATATTGTTGATAAGGAAATGTATATTTTTGACGATCAGGATGGAACAAAAATTTGTCTTCGTCCGGAAGCCACACCATCGGTGGCGCGCGCTTTTATTGTTAATGGAATGTTAAATTATCCGCAACCGGTAAAGATGTGGTATTGGGGACCAATGTTCCGACATGACCGTCCACAAGCTGGACGTTATCGTCAATTTCATCAGGTAGGTTTTGAAACCATTGGAGTGATGGAACCGGCGGTTGATGCTGAGTTGATTTTATTAGCTTATAATTTTTACAAAGATTTGGGTATTCCGGTTGAAATTCATGTTAACAGTATCGGACTACTTGAAGAACGCGACAGATTTAAAACTGAATTGACAAATTATTATCGTACCAAAAGAAGTTGTTTGTGTGAGGATTGCCGTCATCGTTTAACAAAAAATCCGTTGCGTCTTTTGGACTGTAAAGAAGATCAATGCCAGCCAATAAAAGATGAAGCGCCTCAGATTATTGATTGGTTATCTGAAAATTCTAAAAATTATTTTATGAAAGTTTTGGAATATTTAGATGAATTGGAAATTCCTTATATTTTACGTCCAACCTTAGTTCGTGGCTTAGATTATTATACTCATACTGTTTTTGAAGTTTATCCTGCTGCGGTTTCAATTGAAAATGAGTGTGAGCAAGAAAACAGTCAGAATTCAAGTGGTAACCAAAATGCGCAAAGCGCTTTAGGTGGTGGTGGACGGTACGATTTATTGATTGAAGATATGGGTGGCAGACCAACATCTGCGGCCGGCTTTGCTTTGGGAGTTGATAGGGCTGTAATTTTAATGAAACAGATGGCTGAGACAGGACAAATTAAAATTCCTCGCCGCGAGTATGATGTATTTTTCGCTCAATTGGGAGATCGAGCTAAAGCTCGCGCTTTTAGAATGATTGATACATTGCGGCATACCGGAATTTCCATTGGTTTTAATTTTTATAAGAATTCTTTGAAAAGCCAATTAGAATTAGCCAATGATTTAAAAGTTCCTTACACTTTGATTCTTGGTCAAAAAGAAGTTCAAGAAGGGACTATTATCATTCGCGATATGGAATCGGGAATTCAGGAAATTGTTGATCAAAAGAAGCTGGAAAGCGCAATAAAGCGAAAATTGAAGAAATTTGACGTTTCTGTCAAGTAGATATATAATATATTGTAGTTAAACGGCTTAATTAACTAAAAATTTTTAGAAACGGAGGTGAATTTTGTGTCGGAAATAAAACGAAGAAAAAACGAATCATTTGAAGGATTTATGCGACGTGTGAAGAAACGCTGGAAGCAATCCGGCAAAGTTCTTCAGGTTAAGAAAATACAATATCACAGTAAAGATAAGAATAAAAATATGCGCAAAAAAAGCGCTCTACACCGTATGGATGTTTCTTCTAAAATGGAGTATCTCCAAAAAATTGGCAGATTACCGGAAGAAACCAAACAAAGAAGATAAAGAAAGAATTTTATTTATTTCATTGCTCCCATGCTTCAATGGATAAATAATCAAAATAAAAGAATCAGCAAAACCGCCATTGTAATCACAGGGGTGATATTAGTGGCGGTTTTTTTAATATTTTTATTTGCCGCTGAGGCGGTTGGCGCTCAGGAAACGGCCAATATTATCAGTGTGGCTGATCCAAATAGTCAGTTGCAACAGGGTGTCAATATCATTCAAGAACCGTTGGGTTTGCCGGCGACAGATATTCGTTTGATAATCGCTCGTATTATTCGTGTAGCTTTGAGTTTAATTGGAATTGTGGTTTTGGTAATAATTATTTATGGCGGTTATCTTTGGATGACAGCCGGCGGCAATGAAGACCAAATCGGCAAAGCTAAAAAAGTTTTGTTTAATGCTGTAATCGGGTTAGTTATTATTTTAAGCGCTTACGCTATTGTTTCGTTTATAATGAATATGCTTGGAGTCGGTTCAGGCGGTCCGGGAGGGGGAGGAACTTTGTCTCCGCCGGGTACGCAAAATTTTCAAGGCAGTGGAGCATTGGGACAGGTAATTAAAGATCATTATCCGGCTCGCAATCAAAAAGGCGTGCCACGCAATACAAAAATTGCTATTACTTTTTTTAAACCGATTAAAATTAATGATACAGCTTTAGTTATTGATAAAAACGGAAACGGTATAGCAGGTGATTGTGTAATACCGACTGTTGGAACAATGGATTGGGCCACCGATTGTGACGCTTTAAATACATCCAGTATAAAAATTGAAAGAGTGAATACTGTGATTGATATAATTACCTCGTCAACTCAGGAAGTTTTTGTGCCAATCAGCGGCGCGGCAATTTTAGCTAGTTATGTTTCGTCAACTGAGTTTGATCATCAGATAGTTTATACATTAGTTCTTCGTCCTTATGATTATTTGGGTGAAGAAACAGAAGACGTTCAGTATAGAGTTTATTTGACCAATAATATCAAAATAGACGATTCACAAAATAATTATCCGGCATTGTTCGCCAGCAGCCCGACTAAATATTATTCATGGTATTTTACTTGTAGTACTTTGTTAGATTTATCCCCACCGCATGTTATTGATGTTTATCCGCGTAACGGTTACAAAGAAGTGAAAAATACTGTTATTCAAGTTGTTTTTGATGAAGCGGTTGATCCTATGGGGGTGCAAGGCGGTTTTGATGAAACTGCCGATGAAAATCTTTTTGTTTTACAAAATAGCGGCTATATTTTTTTAACCAGTAATTATAGTGTTAAGCCTGAAGGAAATTTTGATTTATTAAACAGTTATACCACTTTGGAATTTTCTTCCAATGTCGCTTGCGGAAAAAATGCTTGCGGTAATAATATTTATTGTTTGCCGGTCTGCGATAAATCGGGTGTTGTTTGTGGTGATCCAAAAACAGATAATTATAAGGTATTGTTGCGTGCCGCTTGGACAAACAGTAGTAGTACTTTTGAAGCAATTCCTTTTTCAGGAATTTCTGATATGGCCGGCAATGCTTTAGATGGAAATAATGATAAGGTAATTCAAAAAGCGCCTCGAACTGAACCGGTGTTTGACAGTCAAAAAGTTCCTGATAACTATTATTGGGGATTTATGTTGGAGGATAAACTGGATTTAACTCCGCCGATTATCAACCAAACTTTACCGGGACCGGAAGCAACTTGGGTGGAACCGGAAAAAGAATGGACAATGTTGTTTGATAAGCGAATGCGTGTCGGTTCATTGTATTCAATTAGTATCCAGGAATCTCCGACACCGGCTGAACGTTGCAATCTCTTAGGTCTTTCCGGAGCCGCTTGTATTTTAGATTCTCTTTGGCGAGTGCCAAATGTTGTGTTTAACGAAGATGATTCTACCTTAACAATTATGGATCACGGTCCATTCCTTGATGGATTAGCACAAATTTATGTGCCTTACATCAATTCACGAGTGGAAGATGCGCATTTTAATTGTCTATATCCCGGACAAGGACCTGAACATAATGTTATTGAAGGTGGGACGACTGATGATAATACCGATTATTCTAGTATTTGCGATGGAACAAATAATTGTTGTATTAAACCTGAAAACGAAACTGAAGATTTTTGTTGCAACGGAATTGAAGTCGGTTTACATGAAACCGCCAGTTCGTCTTGTTATGCTGGTTTAAAATATCCATAAAAAATAAAATAAAATAAAATTATAAATTTTTTAATCACATGCTTTCGTCAGATAAAAGAAAATTTTTTTGGAGTTTATTACTGACTGTCATTTGCGGCGGGCTGTGGTTAGGTGTAGGTTTTACCTTGGCACAAACGACGCCGGATTTAGGATTGGCGCAAGTTGGTGAAGGAATAGGATTGCCCGCAACAGATATTCGTTTGATTGTTGCCAGAATTATTCGGGCGGCTTTGGGTTTATTAGGAATAGTGGCTTTAGGTTTGACACTTTATGCCGGATTTACATGGATGACGGCCGGTGGCAATGAAGATAAAATTGCTACTGCTAAAAAAATTCTTTTTAATGCCGCCATCGGTTTGGTAATAATTTTATCAGCTTTTGCCATTGTCAGTTTTGTTATCAGTAATTTAATATCAGCTACAACCGGATTGCCGGCTCATTGTTCAAACGGAGTGATTGATGCGGGTGAAGAGGGAGTGGATTGTGGCGGCGAATGTCCGGCTTGTGGTGGAGGAACAACTCCTTATGGTCCGAGCAATGTATTTTATGTCAAACAAAAACCGAGCGGATTTACTTGTATAAGAAATTATTATCCGTTAGTAGTATTTAATCATCCGGTTAATTTATCCACTTTGGAAAATAATTTAATTGTCCGCCGGCAAGATAATCAAGAACAAGCCGTCGGTACTTGGCAATTTGCTTCTGAGACAATTCAGAACATAGTTAAATTTGTTCCGGAAGGGGATTGTGGAAGTCCACCCAATGATTGTTTAGAGGCCAGTACTCTTTATGAATTATATTTTGCCAATGCTAGCGCCATTAAAAGTCAAACTAATTTAACATTAAATTGCAGTTTAGATGCAACTTGCGCAACATCTGAGTTTACCACAGGCGAAAGTGTTGATCGTCAGCCACCAACAGTAATAATTAGCAGTCCGGCTGATAGTTCAAATTTAGAAAAAGGAACCACGGTGCCGGTTAATGTATCTTATTGGGATGATAATGGCATACAAAATATTTCTTTATTTGATAATGAATATTATGTTGATAGTGTTCAAGTGTCAAATTGTGAGACAACCGGTTCAGTAACTATAAATTGGCCGACAGCGTCAGCTGTCATGACAACACACACTTTGGAAACGATTGGTTTTGATTGGTCGGCAGCCACTGGTACGGATAGTGTGGTTGTTTATTTAAGACCAAGTCATTGTTTTAATAATATTCAAGATGTCAGTCTTGGTGAAATCGGAATTGATTGTGGCGGTGAATGCGGTTTATGTGGAGGCTCTGCTTGTTCAAGTGACGGAGAATGTGCCAGCGGATATTGTGAAATTCCACCTGGAGTTTGTGTTAATAAAATGATAATTACCAATATTGATCCGATGGCTGGTGCTACCGGCACTACTTATGTAACAATTTCCGGCAGATATTTTGGTGAAAACGGAGGACATGTTTATTTTACAAAAATTGGCGGCGGTTGGGCTGAGGCGCCAATTGTCAGTTGTGGTTCAGGTATAGATAATTGGACACAGTCACAATTAATTGTTTCTGTACCAAATAATGCGGCTGACGGCGCAATTAAAGTTGAAACCGCCACCACTCCTTTGCATGACAGTTTTGTAGATGTGACAGATGGAAGCGATAATTGGGGAGGGATATATTATTTTGATGTTAATAATCAACAGCGTCCAGGATTATGTAATTTACAACCAAAATCCGGCGCTCCATATACAACTAATGTTACTTTAACAGGTATTAATTTTGGCGGAACGGAAAATAGGGTTGTATTTGGAGCAGGTACCGGTGCATTTAACGCTTTAATTAAAAATTGGTCAAATGCCCTTATTAACGCTAAAGTTCCGGGGATGGCTCCGGGAACAGTTGGAGTTAAAGTGATAGCAATGCAAGGAGGAGGAGAAGAAGTGTCAAGTAATGGTATGGCTTTTACCGTCACTGAAGATATTAATTTAGACACTCCGATTATTTTTGAAATCACTCCTAACAAAGGAGCTAAGGGACAGTATATTACAATTATCGGGAAAAATTTTGGTAGCAATAAAGGAAAAGTTTATTTTAAATTAAATGGTGATCAAAGTGGAATTTTGGGAGATTTTAATTTTCCAGATGAATGTGGTAGTAATTTTTGGACAGACACTAAAATAATAGTTAAATTTCCGCAAGCGGCGATTGAAATACCTGGTGAATATTCAGTTCAAGTTCAACGTTCAACAGATAATGCTTTGAGTCCAATCGGTGCTTATTTTCAAGCTCAGACTGGCAGTCCCGGTCCGGGAATTTGTAAAATTGATCCTGTTTCCGGTCCTGTGCCATTTGCTGAAGGAAAATATATGGAGTTGATCGGTGAACATTTAATTGGCGCGCAACCCTATTTTTGGCGCGCGATTGCTTCTTCTTCAACTATTGAGGGTCGTTTGCCTGCCAGTGTAGAAACTTGGTCTGAAAATAATATTTTTGCGCTCCCGCCGGCTATGGCATTATCCGGTCCGGTGGTAGTTTACCGAGCCAGTGACAGTAAGATGAGTAATTCCATTAACTTTACTGTTTTTAATTGTTTAGAAAATAATAATACCTGTACTCAAGCTGAAAATAAATGTTGTTTACAGGGTACGGATGCCGGAATGTGCATTCCAAAAAATGAAATGTGTGACGGTGAAACTCGTTCTACCGGTTATATGTGGCGTTTTGGCACTCGTGATCTTCCTGTAGTCCCGCGTGTTATTGAACGTTGCAATAGTGATACGGAGTTAGCTTTAAATATTCCTTCTCCTTCGCCGAGTACCATTTGGAACACAGGTGGAGTGACTGATCATGTCAATGTTTGCCGAACCGCATTGGTAACAGTTGTTTTTAATACCGCTATCAATCCGACTACTGTTGATTTAAATAATGTTCAAATTTTTAAATGTGTCAGTAGTACCATTAATAAAAATATCTGTACACATGATGGAGGATCAATTAGTTTGAATCCGGAAAGTTACGTTTTACATAATGATACCAGTGAATTATCCGATGATTTTTATTTAACGATTAAACCGGATACTGTTGGAGGAGCGTGGTCTGACGAAACGTGGTATCAAGTTATTTTGAAATCAGATATCAGAGCGGAAGCTGTGGCGGCCGGATCTTTAATGGCTACTCGTCCGTGCGGTTCCGGAACATCTTATTGTTTTATTTTTAAAACAGATTCAACAGATTGCCGTTTGAAAGAAGTGGTGGTCACGCCGTTAGATTATTGGACAGGTGTATTGGAACGTCCGATACAATATCGAAAAGTTAAGGATAATGCCGATGATCCGGGAGTGGAATTTTGGTATCGCGGTAATGGTTTATCTGAACAGAAATGTGTTTGGATGAATATGGATAGTTATAGTTGGAATTGGGGAGTAAGCAGTGAAAATTATGCCAGTATTTATTTTGCCAATCAAAATCAAGCCCAAGTGTCTGCTTTGGCTAATACTGTGGCCGTCGGTTTAGCTGATGATGCGGTGCGAGTTAGAGCGACTGCGAGCAAAGGAGCGTTTACTGTTCCGCCACCGCCTTCAATTGATATTTCTGATGGTTTAGTCGGTTGGTGGAATTTTGATGATGATGGTGCAAAAGTTGTAGATAATAGTGGAAACTATCATGATGGAACTCCGCAAAGTGGCGTAACTTATATATCACCAGGAAAAATAGGTACAGCGCTTAATTTAAATGGTTCTGCCGCAGTGATATTAGACAATCCAACAGTTGGTTTTCCAAGTGGTATGGATTCTCGTACAATTTGCGCTTGGGGCAGACCAACTGATACGGCGGGGGGATGGCGTTGGGTGTTTGCTTATGGAGATGGGGTGGAAGGAAGAGCAATGTTTATTGGTCAAAATGGGACATCACTAGACGGCGGCGCTTATGGCGCTGATTATGATATTATTGTTAATAATTTTTGGCAGCCAGGTGTTTGGCATCATGTTTGTTTAACTTATGACGGTGATGCGCAGGTGGCCAATCTTTATACCGATGGCGCTTGGAATACCAGTATGACTTTGGAATGGAAATTAAAACTGAATAGAGCTTATATTGGCGCGCAAGTACATGTTTCTCCAAATGAATTTTGGAAAGGCGCGATTGATGATGTCAGAATATATGATAAAGCATTATCTGCAGGGGAGGTGGCGGCTGTATACAATAATTTAAGCGCGGCTCCAACACCCACAGTCACTTCACCGGAAAGCAAAACAGGTGAAGGTTTGTTGCATATTGATTTATCACAACCGAAAGTTCTTGATTATTGGCCAAAATGTTTGTCTGCTTGCACCAATGCTGAAATCGGCGCGAAGTTTAATACTATCATGGCTAATTATAATTTAAGCGCGGTAAAATTATATAAATGTTCAGATGAAAATTGTCTCAGTAAAGAAGATATTACAAGTGGAATTAATCCATTGTTTAAATTAAGCGACCGCCGATATTTGGAAATGCCTTTAATAAGCGGGGAGTTGGAAAAAAATACTATTTATCAGATTGTTTTGTCAGCCAGTGGAACCAGTACATCAGACGGGGTGAATCAGTTGTGGTCCGGCGCCAGCACAACCAATGATGTAATTTTAAGTAAACCATATCAACAAGAGTTTACTTGGCGGTTTCGAACCAAACAGGAAAAATGTCAGCCGAGCAAAGTCAATATTTTACCGCCATCATATGTGGCCAGTTATATCAAAGAGAAAGCTGTTTATACAGCGGAAGCTTTCACTTCCCCTGATGATTGTAATCCAAATGGACAACGTTTAAATCCTTGGTTGTTAAATTGGAATTGGACAAATTCAAGTAATGCTGTTGCCACTATCCAAACTTTTGTTACTAAGGGACACAATAATTTATGTACGGCAAAATGTTTGAAAAAAGGAAGTGATATTTTGTTTGGATCGTCGGTTATTGAACCGATTTGTGGCAATGGAATTGTGGAAGCTGGCGAAGATTGTGATGTACCTGAAAAAATTACAGGAGTTTCCGCTTGTGGTTTGAATTGTTTATATTTAGGTAATACTTCTTCTACTTGTGGTAATGGCATAATAGAAACAAATTTAGGAGAAGAGTGTGATTTGGCGGTTTCTCAAGGTTGCAGTTCCAATTGTTTAAATATGGGTTCTAACCAGTACACCGGAGCTGAGGAAATCGGTGCGTCAATATGTGGCAATAACCAAATTGGTTTTGGTGAAGATTGTGATATTGGAGTGAAGGGGGATAGATTAGTAGTAACATCATCATTATATTGTTCGGAAAAGTGTCTTCATTTGGGAACGCCTTTGTCGGCAAAATGGTGTTATGATAATGTTGCTACTTATGGTGGGTTTAGTTTGTCGGAATTTACAACTGCTTGCCAAAAAGCCATTAGCCAATGTGGTGATGGTGTAGTAAGTCCAAATGAAGAGTGTGATGCGGGTATTTATGCTTCGTCTACTTGTTCAACAAATTGTTTATTATTATCCAATTGTACGGTGGGTATGGAAGGTTGTACAACTGAAGGTCAGTTGGCTGGTTCTTCACTCATGTATTCCGTCCCGTCAGTTTGCGGTGACGCAATTCAAGGAATCGGTGAAGCAATTGGTTGTGAACAAGGTTTTGTAATTTCACATACTTTTAATAACCCTTGGGTTTTAGCAACCGGAGTTGGCGATGGACCTACTATCGGTTTGCCTCCAACTCAACAGACGACCATTACCGGTCAAGCTACTGCTTTCAGTGTTAGCGGTGAAGGAAAATTTATCATACCTTGCGGTTATCACAGTGATTCAGAATGTAATGCCGGTGATGCCAGTGGCAGTTTGGGGGTGGCTCAAAATACCTGTTGCTATTCACGTCCGCAAATAATTAAAACTTATCCGGTTATGTCCCCATTGCCAGTTAATGTTTGTCCGAATACTTATATTGAAATTAAATTTAATAAAAAAATTGACCCGTCTACTTTATATGGTAATTTAATTTTGGCTCAGGGTCGAACCGCTGCTTCTTGTTTATCTGGTGAAGAAAATGTGACCGGTAATATTATTACTACAATAGTCTCGGCTAATTCTGATATTTGGTACAAGAAAGTATGGAAGCAGATTGTTTGGTTTGTGAAAAATTTATTTCAATCAAATACCGCTTCAGCTTTTAAAACAGATTTAAATTCGGTTTCTTGGTGCGCCGGCAAAGAATCTATAACTACTGAAGTTGTTTATGATCCGTCTGTTTCTTCAGATTCTAACGATGTTACTTCCACTGTTAAAATAATTTTAAAGAAAGCTTTGGCGACCAGTACTGATTATGCTGTAATTTTGCGTCCAGGTATTAAAGATTCACGCGGTGTCAGTATTGGTGTATTGTCCGGAGACATAAATCGCAATTGGAAATTTATTACAGGAGAACAAATTTGTGAATTAACAGATTTATCAATTAATCCGGCGACTCATTTATTCCAAAAAGCCGGCAACTCCATTAATTTGGAAGTAGTATCTAAAACCGGTAACGGTCAGCAAATTCAACCGATAAACGGTTATCGTTGGGAATATGTATGGGAACCAAAAATTAATGACTATGTAACCCTGACTGTTACTACCAGCACGCCTAATGTAATTACTTCAAAAAATAGGAATGGTGAAATTGATGTGGTGGCTGAAAGTAAATTTACTGAAAATATATTTACCGCAACATCTCCGACTTTGCGCGGCAGTTCACATATAACAATATTTTTATGTGAAAATCCTTGGCCGTCAGTTGCTGATTTGCCGTGGCATGATACGGCGTGGGATTTTTCAACTTATTATTGTCGTGATAGTGGCAGCGTGGGCACGGCTGATGATTTGCCAAATCTCTCGGCTTCTGTTGAAGATAGTCTGACCGCTCCATACAGACGAAGATATCTGATGACTGATAAAGATTTTACCGATGCCATTGGCATTATGATATTCCCAAATCCGGAACATTTAACTGTTCAAGATTGGTATAAAATGAAAAATTTTAAAGGCACATTTACTTCATTAAATATAGATGGTTACTCAGCTATTACAGATGGAAATAATTATTATGTTGATGCACTCAATTTAAGTTCATCCGAAAATATTTATACTAATATTTATTTATTTAGTATTAATAGTAATGCTGAACAGAATATGCGGCGTGTTTTTGAACAGATGATTACTAATTTAAAATTTAATAATGATTTTTTAAATGAAAAATATTGTGGTTCAGATTTTGTAGACGAATCAGTTAATTATAGTATGCCGTGTCAAAATGATTTGGATTGCTGGACGCAAGTTGATTTGTATAATCAAACCAATCCTTTAACGCCGAGTACTGATTATTTATGTTTGAATCAAAAAGATAAAATTCAGAGAAATTATCAGCGTTTGAAAGATGTGAGAACAATAATTGATGTTTTGTCTAATTATAATCAAAATCAACAGATTATTAATTCATCAACTCTTGGATTTTATCCATTGATGAAAGATAATACTTATTTAAGCGGACAAGCTTTGAGTGTTTGGCCGGCTGCTTGGACAGGTTTAGGCAGTGCGCTTGGAGCGTCTATGCCGTCAGATCCGATTAATAAATTAGCTAAAGCTGGCACTTGTTTCCAAAAAAATATTTCAAGCCAATTTACCGCTTGTACAAAAGATGAAAATTGCGCGGTTCCAGTGACCGATGGAATTGTTAGTCAATGGTTGTCAGATCAAAATCCGACAGACCAGAAAGGTATTAGTGATGCGCAGCTGGAAGGAGATGTGTCTTATTCAGCCGGAAAAGGACATGGCGATGCTTTTGATATTGCCGGCGATTCAGTCAGTAAATTAATTATTCCTCACAAGGATAATTATAATACAGAATCATTTACTTTATCTACTTGGATTTATCCACGCAAGAAAAATACCGCTGTTTTATTCCAAAAAGGTGGTTTAAGCAACGGTGGAGCAAGTTTGGGAGGTTGGGGATTGGAATATAGCGATTGGAGTTACTATGGAGATAGTTTGAGTAGTAAAGTGTTTAATAATGGAACGGTGCGATTTGCAATTTATCCTTCAGATAGCAGTGATTATAAATATGTGGCTGCTGATTCCGGAGTGCCGTTGGCGCTTAATCAGTGGCATCATTTGGCGGCTGTTTATGATAGTACTGATATGACAAATAGAAAGGTTCGTTTATATATTGATGGTTTACCGGCCAGCGCGATAGAACCGGATGGTTGGATTATGAAAGCAGAAAACAAAGCGGGAGTGATAAGTGTGGTGAATAATGCGGATTTATCAAATAATGGTTTAAATATTGAAGTTGGTCAGAATTTTAATGGTTTGATTGATAATACGATATTTTACAATAAAGCATTGAATTTGGATGAAGTTAATAATTTATACAGAGGAGTTTGTATTATTCATGACAGTTTAACCGGTTGGAGTGTTGAAGACAGAAGATTCAGTTTTTCTTGTAATCCGTTATCTTATGCTTACCGTTATATTTATGATACTGTTAATCGCGATTTTGATTTAAGACTAAATATAGAAGAAGATGGAATTAATCCGGCTAATTGGCCTATATTCATTTCAGAGTTTGGTATTGATTCCGGTTCGCAAGTGTCAATGGATAGTGTTTGTCAGGCGGATGACGAAGTAGCTTCGCCGTACAGTTTAGTTTGTGGTGATGGAGTTTTGGGAGGAACGGAAGTTTGTGATCCACCGGGAAAAGTAAATTATGATACCAGTTTATGTCCTGTTTCAGCTACTAAAAAAATATGCAATAGTTCATGTCAGTGGGGATTGGCTACTACGATTACTTGCGCAGCAGCCACTGGGGCGCAATGTGGTGACGGTAAAATTCAAGCCGTAACAGGTGAAGTTTGTGATGACGGTTTATTAAACGGCACTAATGAAAGGTGTAACACAACTTGTACAGGGATAGTTCATAATTGTGGTGATTATTTAGTTCAGACAGATGAATTGTGTGATCCGACATATGGCAGGAAAATTGGTTCAATTGCACAAACCGGTTGGTGTGTCGGCGGTCAATATTTTACCGATTTAATTCCTGTAGCGTGTAGCTTAGATAGTCAATGTCCTTACACTGGAAAATGCAATAAAACACCTGATGATAAATATGGATTATTGAAAAATAATTCGTGTAATTGGGATTGTAAAAGTTATGGACCATATTGTGGGGATGGACAAGTTCAAGAGGAGTGGGGGGAAAATTGTGAAACAAATGAAAGTTGTTCCACTGTGGGAGTATCTGGTTCAAAAAAATGTAATACAGGTTGCCGTTATGATAATGCGGGAGTAGAAGGGATAATAAGTTATTGGGGCTTTGATTATTATCGCGCTTCTGATGGTCTTATACCAGATGATAATTATATGTTTATCGGTACTTGCAAGACGGGAGTGGATTGTCCTTCTCTGACTTCTGGAATTTATAATGTGAACAGAGCATTTAAATTCAATGGCGCGCAATATGTTCAAATCAAAAATTATTCTTCTTCGTTGGCAACTAAAACAATATATCCGCAATTTACCGTGGAAGCATGGGTAAAACCTGATTCTGATAATACCTATCATGCCAGAGTTTTTGAAGAAGGTGGGCAATATAACAATGGCGGTTATGGTTTGGAATTTAGAACCTATGATGATATTAATATTAATAATTTTAGATGTACAACTTGGGATGTTGGAAATATACTTTCTAAAGTTGATTCTAATCCGGTCAATACAAATGAATGGCATCATGTTGTTTGTACTTTTAACGGGGCAACATACGGCATAGATAAAATAAAAGGTATTTTATCTATTTATGTTGATGGTGTTTTGCAGGAAGCCACTTCTACTGCGGTTATGGCAAAAACCACTTATCCGTTGTGTTTTGGCAGTAAATGTGTCAAAACATCTTTGGGTGGTTATACTCGTTCTGCAATCAATGCATTTAAAGGTTTAATAGATAATGTGGCTTATTATTCTCGCGCATTACCATTGGAAGAAATTCAGGAACATTATGCCGCAGTAAACGGTTGGTATTGTACAGCCGGTGGCAAAACACCGGAATATTCAACTTGTGGTAATAAAGTTGTGGAAGAGGAAGAAGTTTGTGATATGGGAGATAAAAATGGTGCCGCATGCATTCCTCAATATCCTTATACCAGCTGTACCTATTGTTCAGCTGATTGTAAAAGTGTAATTACGGTTGATACTATGTGTGGTAATGGAGTTTGGGATTATGCTGGAGGAGAAGAGTGTGATTTTAGTAATATTCTGACTGATTTTGTTAGAAATTATACAACATATCTTTCAGACAGATGTTTTGAGTGTCAATCTAATTGTACTTTTAAAACTCCGCCTATTTTAAATACACACAACAGTCCATGTGATTTACACGGGTTAGGTTATTGCGGTGATAATATTAAAAATGGATGGGAATATTGCGATGGTACTGATTGGGGTTCTTATTTTGAAACCTCTGCGTGTTATGAAGATGGTTATTGGGGTTATTTGACTTGCAATTCTTGTTTAAGTTTAGATTGTATACATGGATATTGTGGTGACGGAATTATACAATCTCCGCCCGAAGAGTGTGATGGTGCATGGAATTGTTCCGTCAATTGCCATTTCTTTTCATTATAAAATAATTTTTTAATTAATTTAAATTTATAATTTAAATAAAATTTAATATGTTTGATGAACCAAATCAAAATAAAATACCGGAACCGCCAAAAAATTTAGCCGCTGAACCGGTTGATATGTTTGCTGGTTTAGACGATGATAAAACATCTAAAATTTTGGATATGAATACGGCTTTAAATGCCGGAGTGTTAAAGAAAAAAGAATCCGAAGTAGATAGTTTGCCAAAAATTAGCGATGAAATGAAGCCTGGGGTCAACGAAGGAGAAATGTATGAAATGAAAAATCCAATTTTAGGCAAAGTAATAATAGTAATTGGTGTAATGGCTTTAGTAAGCGGAGTTGGTTATGGAGTTTGGAATTTTTATTCAAAAAAAACTGAAGGACAATTACCACAGGCCAACTTACCTTTGTTAGAACAGTCGCCGGTTACAGAAACGGATACTGATTCGATTAATAATGATTTGCCCACACAAGCCATAGAGTCGGTTGAGCCGGTTACCAACACAGCGGCGATAGATATGGGAAATGATAGAATTTTATTTGGCGAGGCGGTTGATACAGATAAAGACGGATTGGATGATGTGCGTGAAAGGGAGTTGGGAACTAATATAAATAATACCGACACGGACAATGACGAATTAAGTGATTCTGACGAAGTCATTATTTGGAAAACTGATCCTTTAAATCCAGACACTGATGATGATAGTTATAAAGATGGAGAGGAAGTTAGAAACGGGTATAATCCGTTAGGTCCGGGCAAATTATTTGCTAGTCAAATGATTAATACGACGGTGGCTACCACAGCTACCGGCACTGTGCTTGAGAATTAATTTTATGTTTGGAAAAAAGGAACAAATCGCCAAAAGCGTTTCACCATCACTGACTATTCCGGTAAATACGATACCTGATGATTTTTATGCTGGCGCGAATCCGGTAGTTCAGTTTAAAGAAGTTGCCAAAACGGTTGAGTTGAATAAAAATAATAGGAGTATTTTGTCGGCTGAAGAAAAAAAAGCTTATGATAAAACCACTACTGCCGGATCGGCACAAAAATTTCATCCGGCGAATTTATTATCCAGTCGTAAGTTTTTAATTATTGGCGGTGTAATTTTATTTGTGGTTATGATTGTGGGGACAGGTTTGTATTATTGGTGGCAAGCCAAAACAATAGCTCCACAATCGCAAGAAATTATAATTGTTCCAACCCAAACACAAACATCTGAAATTTCTGTTCCCACCATACCGACTGAATCCGCAGTCACTACTCCAATTGAAGAAGTTATTCCGGAAGAAACACCAATAATGCCGGTGGCGGCGATGGATTTTCCATCTGTATTATTGGGAGAAAGCTCCGATATGGATCATGATAATGTTAGTGATGTAGCCGAAGAATTATTTGGTATTGATCCGTTTAATTCTGATAGTGATAATGATAAATATCCGGATGGACATGAACTTTATTACTTATATAATCCAGCTGGTTTTGAACCGAAAAAAATAGTTGATTCCGGTTTTGTTAAAGAATTTCGTAATCCGACCTATGGTTTTAAGTTATATTATCCGACTAATTGGGTAGTGGGAAATGTTGATCCGATTTATCAACAAACGTTATTCAGTACTTTAACCGGTGAAAATATTGAGGCACATGTTTTTAATTTGGAATCCGGTCAAACTTTGGCAGATTGGTTGTCTGTATCCGCGCCACAAGAAAAATTGTCAGATTTGTCTGATTTTGCCGGTTATTTTGATACTGTTGGAAAAAGACGTAACGATGGATTGGTTTATTATTTTCAAAATGGGCAGAGACTTTATGTTTTGGCCTACCATACGACTAATTCATCAGTTGTGAATTATAAAATTGTGTTGGAAATAATGGCAAGAAGTTTTCAATTTGGAGAAGTGAATCAGTCTGCATCAGAAGTTGTTAATTCACCCATGTCGCAAATGCCGGAGGTAATGTCAGGGATACTAGAAAACGAATCAGCAGATTTAATGGAATTAGGCGATGAAATGATGAATGAAAATGAAAGTCCTGTTAGTTTATGATAAAAATAGAGATAAATAACAGTAAAAAATACTCGGTTAATAATCAATTAATTTTAAATACTGTAAAATTTGCAGAAAAATTAGAAAAAACAATAAATGGAATAGTTGAAATTAATTTAGTGAATAATCAGGAAATTAAACAAATTAATAAATTGTGGCGACAAAAAAATTCAATCACTGATGTTTTGTCGTTTGCTTGGCGGGAAGAAAAAAAATTAAAAAGTGATTATTTGGGACAAATTTTTATTTCTTATCCGCGCATTATTAAACAAGCTAAAGAGTATAAAGTAAATTCAGAGGAGGAATTTGTCAGAATGTTAGCGCATGGTTTGTTGCATTTGGTTGGTTATGACCACAAAACAACAAAGGACGCAAAAAAAATGTTTTTCGTGCAGGAAAAAATATTATCAAAACAGTTTAAAAAAAAATAATTTTATGATATTTGGACGTTTAAAACAAAGTTTTTCCGATGCCTTTAATGGTTTAAAATATGCATTTCAAAATGAACAAAATTTTCGCGTTCAAACTGTGGTGGCGACGATAGTCTTGATATTAATGGTTGTTTTCCCTTTAAAACAATGGGAAACCATTTTAATTGTAATGATGATTCTGGTGGTATTGGTGACGGAATTGTTAAATACCGCTTTGGAAAGATTTACTGATTTATTGAAACCAAGATTACATCATTATGTTAAAGTGGTAAAGGATGTAATGGCAGGGGCTGTATTGTTGACTTCTTTGGGAGCGGTCATAATAGGGGTGTTTGTTTTTCTGCCGTACTTTATAGAAATATTTAAATAGTGTATAATATCAGATAGATTGATTATTTTTTTATGCCAAGAGAAGAAAACAATTTAATTGCCGGTTTGGACATTGGTTCGTCGTTTGTGCGAATTGTCGTTGGCAATATGGTGGAAAGAGGTTCGGAACCTTCTGTTTTGCAAATTCTCGGCGCGGCCGAAGTTCAATCAGACGGGGTTAATAAAGGGGTGATAACCAATATTGAAAACGTTGTGTCGTCCATATCGGCTTGTTTAGAACAGGCGGAAAGAATGGTGGGGGTACCAATAGAGAGTGTTTGGACCGGTTTATCCAGCGCTCAAGTACTAACACAAAATAGTCATGGTTATATTGTTGTTTCAAAAGCTGATAATGAAATTACTGAGCAAGATGTAGAAAGAGTTTTGGAATCATCAAAATCAATTTCTACCCCATTAAATTACGAAATACTTCATGTCTCACCTCGCAGTTTTAGTGTTGATGGGCAGATCGGCATCAAAGCTCCTGTTGGAATGACTGGAGTTAGATTAGAAGTTGATACTAAAATTATTTTAGGACAATCATCACAAATTAAAAATTTAACTAAAGCAATTTGGCGAGCTGGTGTGGAAATTGATGACTTGGTTTTATCTATAATTGCTGATGCTAACTTATTGTTAACCAGTCGGCAAAAAGATTTGGGTGTGGTATTGGTTAATTTAGGAGGTCACACCACCAGTATGGCTGTTTATGAAGAAGGTGATTTGTTGTCTGTTAATTTTTTACCTGTCGGTTCGGCTCATATTACTAATGATTTAGCAGTTGGTTTACGTAGCCCTGTTGATATTGTGGAAAAATTAAAAATTCAATATGGTGATTGTTCGGCTGAAGCACAGACACGGAGAGGCAATGTTGATTTGAGTGAGTTTGGTGGAGAGTCACGTGAGATTTTTAAATTGAGTGATATTAATTCTATAATCCATGCCAGAGTTGAAGAGGTGATGTATTTAATTGATAAAGAATTAAAGAAAATTCAACGCAGTGGCTTGTTGCCGGCTGGAGTTATTTTTACGGGCGCTGGCGCAAAACTGCCAGGCTTAGTTGATGCGGCTAAAAGAAATTTACGTTTGCCGGCTGCCATTGGTTATCCTTCAGGTTTGATTAGTGCGACTGACAAAATAAATGATCCGGGATTTTCTACAGCCATTGGTTTAGTAAAATGGGGGAGTGATATGATGGGATATGATCGGCGTATGAAAAATGGCGCTTGGACTGGGTTTAAAAATATTTTTGGATTTAAACGTAAATTACAAAAAACCATCAATTCGCTTATTCCGTAATTGACAAGCGTATCAAAAAATTTGTTTTTCTTGACATATCGTCAGCGGCATTATAAAATATGTAAGCGAAAATGGTTTTTATTATTTATAAATATTTTATTGTTTAGTTGAACACAAAAAGTGTTCATTAATATTTAAAAAAATCACCGCTGAAAAGCGGCACTCTGCTTTTGGGCAGTGGTTAACTTTATAATATTTATGCCTCAAATTAAACCGGTAATTGAAACATTTGCCAAGATAAAAGTTATTGGTATCGGCGGTTCCGGCGGCTCGGCGGTTAATCGTATGATTAATGCCAAAATTAAAGGTGTTGATTTTATTGCTATGAATACCGATGTCCAATCGTTGGGACATAGTTTGGCATCACAAAAAATACATATCGGAAAGACAGTTACTCGAGGTTTGGGAGCGGGTATGGATCCGGAACAAGGACGCAAAGCGGCTGAAGAAGCTCAAAATGAAATTCGTGAAGTTGTTAAAGATACAGATATGGTATTTATCACCTGTGGTTTAGGGGGTGGTACCGGTTCTGGAGCCAGTCCTGTAGTAGCAGAAGCGGCGAGGGAAGCTGGGGCTTTAACTGTGGCAGTGGTAACAAAACCTTTTTCTTTTGAAGGTGTTAAACGCCGTGAAATTGCAGAAAAGGCTTGGGAAAATTTAGCTAAAAATGTTGACGCAATAATTACTGTTCCTAACGAGAGAATTGGTCAAGTTATTGATAAACAAACAACCATGTTAGACGCTTTTAAAATTGCTGATGATGTTTTACGACAAGGTGTACAAGGTATTTCAGAATTAATCACAATGCACGGCATAATTAATGTTGATTTTGCCGACGTTAAAACAATTATGCGTGATACTGGTTCTGCTTTGATGGGTATTGGAATTGGTAAAGGAGAAAACAGAGCGATTGAAGCGGCTAAAATGGCTATTTCTAGTCCGTTATTAGAATTATCAATTGATGGTGCTCGTGGAATTTTATTTATTATTACAGGTGGTTCTGATGTGGCCATGAGTGAGATAGATGAGGCAGCAAAAATTATCACTTCATCAGCCGCTGAGGATGCAAAGATAATTTTTGGTGTTATTATTGATGAAGAAATGAAGAAAGATGAAATTAAAATTACTGTAATAGCCACCGGTTTTGATGATAGACAACCGTTAACAAATGCTGAAGACGCTTTTTTTCATTATCCTTTTTTTGGCGGTAAAAAAACAACATCAGATAATAAAAAAAATGAAGATAATGAAGATAATAAAAATCCCGAGTTGTTGGTTAAAAAAGCAAAACCGGCAGCTGATATTACGCCGGTGGGAATTTCTGAACACAAGAAACCCGCCGCAGCCAGTGCTGTGGAAAATGAAGAAGAATTGGAAATCCCGACGTTTCTTAGACGAAAAATGGGTATATAATTATGCGTTGTCCTGTTTGTAAAAGCAAGGAAACAAGCGTGGTAGACAGTCGCACCGGAAGCGACGGATTAACTGTCCGCCGTCGCCGTGAATGCGCCAAATGTCATTTTAGATTTTCTACTGTTGAAGAAATTGAATTGTTGGATATTGTAGTGGTAAAAAGTGATGGGCGACGGGAAAGTTATATGCGAAGTAAAGTTGAGGTTGGTATCAGAATATCTTTAAGTAAATGTTCATATACAGCTGAAAATTTCAGTCGACTGATACACGCGGTTGAGCGTGATATTCAAAAAAAACGAAAAAGAGAAATTTCCAGTCAAGATATTGGTGAGATTGTAATGCGTCATTTGCATAGTTTTAATAAAGTTGCTTACATTCGCTTTGCCAGTGTCTATCGTGATTTTAAGGATGTTAAAACTTTTGAGAAAGAATTAAAGAAAATAGCCAGCAGTAAGGCGACAAAATAATTGGTTAATTTAAATTAAAATTTTTTCATAGGCTATGGAAAAAATAGATAAAAAAAATGAAACAGAGGTTAAAGAAAAAAAAGAAGTGATGGAAAACGAAGAAAATTTGAGAGAATTACTGGAAAAAAATTTAAAATGGTCTCAGATTATTTATGAACAAACTCGGCGTTTGAATCGCCAGCTTTTTTGGAATTCAATTTTTGGTTGGGTTAAATTGATTATTATTATTGCCCCGTTAGTTGTAGGTGTTTGGTATTTTTGGCCAAGTATTAAAAACGTCCAGCAGCAATATGTGGATATCATTGAGTTAATGAATAATACTACTAGTAGTCTCAATAATGGAAAAGTGCAGATAGATAATTCCACTGTGGATAAAATTTTAAAAATGTTGCCGTTAAATTCCGGAATGGAAGAACAATTTAAGGCTATGATAAAATAGTTATATGTTTAAACGAACAAAAATAGTTGCCACCATTGGTCCGAGTTCTCAAAAATATAATGTTTTAGAAAAAATGGTCAAAGCGGGAATGAATGTTACTCGCTTGAATTTTTCACATGGTAGTTATGAAAATCATGCTACTTTAATTAATAATATTCGCAAAGCGGAAAAAAAATTAGGAGAACCGGTGGCAATTATGCAGGATTTGCAGGGTCCAAAAATAAGATTGGGAACATTGCCGGAAAAAGGTGTTTTGATAAAAACTGGGCAAAAAATTGTGATTAATACCGCTCAAAAAGAATATACTGACAATGAGTTACCTTTGGATTATCCTGATTTACATAAATTTTTAAAAATAGGGCATCGTATTTTGATTGATGACGGACATGCTGAAATGAAAGTTTTAAAAATTGAAGGGACAAAAGTTTATTGTCGGGTAACGGATGGTTATTTATTAAAAACACACAAAGGTCTTAATTTACCGGATTCTAAATTACCGATTTCAGTTTTGAGTGAAAAAGATAAAAATGATTTATTATTTGGTGTAAAGATGGGAGTGGATGCGGTCGCATTATCTTTTGTCAGTAATGCTAAAGATATTAAAGTGGCTCGCGCTTTGATTAAAAAATATGAAAAGAAACTTCGTATAAAAGATAAATATCCGATTTTTATTGTAGCTAAAATAGAGCGGCACGAAGCATTAACAAATATTGATGAGATTATTGCTGAAGCTGATGGAATTATGGTGGCTCGAGGAGATTTGGCAATGGAAACAACAATGTCGGAAATGCCGTTAATCCAGAAAACCATAATTGAAAAAGCAAACAGGTTGATAAAGCCGGTTATTGTGGCTACGCAAATGCTTGATTCAATGCAACAAAATCGTCGACCAACTCGCGCTGAAATTACTGATGTGGCCAATGCGGTGATTGATCACGCCGATGCTTTAATGTTGAGTAATGAATCGGCTGTGGGAAAGTTTCCAATTGAAACGGTTGAAATGATGGCGGAAATTATAACATCTACGGAAGAATCAAAATATGATGATGTTGATCCCAATCAGGAAGTTCATCCGCATACTTCTATCAGTAAAGCGGTTGCCGGTTTGTCTGGTTTGTTAGCTAAAGAAGTTGGAGCAAAAGCTATTTTGGTGGCATCAGCCACTGGACATACTGGTCGTTTGGTCAGTCGTGTTCGCCCGGAATTGCCGATTTTTGTTGGAGTAGAATCCATCCGTGCTGGCCGCCATCTGTGTTTGTCTTGGGGGGTTCGTCCGTTTTTGTTGCCGATTAGCCGTAGTATTGAAGCATTATTAAAAAGTTTTATGTCTTTTGTAAAAAAACATAAAATGGTTAAAAAAGGGGATAGAGTGGTAGTGGTGACAGGTGAACCGTTGGGAAGACCTGGCAGCACGAATTTGTTGGAAGTTAAGGAAGTAAAATAAAAAAACTAATACCCATTTAAATACCCATTTAAATGGGTATTTTATTTTTGAAATATAAATTATACGTTGGTTATTGACAGTTGTGGTGGTCAAGCGTATACTCTATTTAATTCTTTATTAATTTATATATAATATGACAATTAAACCGAAGTTTGTCGTCGTCAGTTTGCTGTTTTGTTTATTGGGTGTGGCGGCGATTTTTTATTTTTCTTATTGGTTTAATTTAAAACAAGATCGTGTTTTGATTGGTTTGGCTGATTCACACTTTCCATATCCTGATTATACGACCGAAGAATTGGAAAATTTATATCCGCAAAATCCGAACGAAAATGTGGTCACTGTTCAAACACCGGAACAAACCCATGCTAAATTTATTACCGCCCTGAAAGCGGGGGATATCACCGGCGCAGTGGAGTGTTGTGTGGTGAGGGAAGAATGGTCGAGAATGAAAACGCGCTTATTGGATATCAATAAAAATAAAAAAATTGGCATGATGCTCGCTGATATAGAAACAATTGAAATAGAGATGATATTACCTACTACGGCGGTGTATACATATAGAATAACAGCACAAGGACAAAAGTTTGGCAATTCAATGGTTTTTAACAAAAACTCCAAAGGTGTTTGGTTAATTGAATCATTTTAATTTTACTTGATGAAACTTCCAAAAATCATCAAGATTATTCTACCGGTATTGGCAGTTATTTTTTTATTTGGCAGAATCGAATTTGTTTTCGGTTATGATGATCAAGTCGCCCATCCGAATATCGCCGAATTAGCGGCTGAATTATATAACCAAAACTTTGAACCGGATTTAACCGTTGAAGAAATTGGTTGGATTAAACAAGGATCAAGAGAAGAAGATTCTCCCACTCGTTGGTTTAACCATTTTTACGATCCTGTTTATGGCAACGGTTTTAATGATATGATTGGAATGAATTTAGTTAATTTAAGTTTTACTTCGGCCAAAGATTGGGTTGTAACTCCATCTAAACAGGTTGATTTTTCTTTGGGCGATCGTAGTTGGCCGCGTGGTTTAGCGGATTTTAGTCAAAACAATCGCCAAATGGCTTTTATTGAACTTGGTCACGTTATTCATCTTATTTCTGATATGGCTGTGCCGGCGCATACCCGCAACAGTGAACATGTCGGTGATCCTTTTGAAGCGTTTGTTAAAAACAATTGGACAAGCATCGTCAAACAATTAAATTATAATTTTATCGCGGTTGATAATTTAGATAATGCTTTTATAGCCTTGGCAAAATATTCAAATAATAATTTCTATAGTGAGAAAACAATTGAAAGTGAAAAATATAAAATAATACCAATTATTAAACAAACAATTATTGCAAATGATAAAATATTGTTTATTTCAAAAAACGAAGATGATCAATTAATTAATCTGTATGTGGCTAATAAAAAAGGCGAATGGGAATCTCCTTCTTATCAATCTACATCAATAATTAATAATTACAATGTTCTTTTAAGTTACTCCACACATCTCCTCCCCAAAGCTATTGGTTATAGCGCGGGAGTGATTAAATTATTTATTGATGAAGGCAACAAGAAAATCGCTGCTGACGAAGACAAAACAATTTGGCAGAAAATGACAGACAGCGAATTACCTTTAAATCGCATTAGCACAAAAGGAATTTTTAATCGGGTGTTGGGGTATGTGATTAGCGGAGCAGAAAAGACGATGAATTATTTTGGTGCTGCGCAAAAGATAGAACCGTCTTTAGCTCAAGGTAAACCGGACGAACCTCAATTAGAAAAAGAGCTATCAGTTATACCGCCTGTTGAAATTAAACAAAAAATTACACCGATTGTAAACACTGTTGCATTACAATCAGTTAAGCCGGCTCAGCCAGTAATCATAGAAAGTTCAGTTGTAAACGAACAATTGATTGTTGAACAACCCATAATTGCAGTACCTGTCACAGAATCGTTAATCTCGCCGGTTATAATAATTCCTGCACCACAACAAATAGAACCGCTTAAAGTTTTTAGTTGTAATGGTTGTGGAGGTGTAAAAGATGTTGTGGAACCTGTGGTTGTGGCTGTGGAAGAGGCTATAGTGTCCATTGTAGAAACTTCGGCTGTTATTGAAGAAGTTGCCACCACGACATCTGTTGTAGACATTTCCACTGTCACCGTTGAAATTGCAACTACTACTGAACCCGTGATTGAAGAAACTACAACCACGTTGGAAATTCCTGAAATGATTATAATGTTACCTCCACAGCTGGACATTATTTTTAACACTACTACTTATACAACTTCAAGTGTGATAAAGATTTTTGGTGAGTGTGCCACTAATACATTATCTATACAAGTTTTTCGTGTAGATGAAACAACACCACTATCCGAACCAGAATTGATGGTTTGGGTGATGCCTGTTATTAATTTGTCATCATGGCAAGTTGAAATGCAAATTAATAATGGCGAAAGTTTGTTTTATTTTGTTGCGGTCGGCTCAACTACTAGTTCGTTATTTTCTGAGTCGGCGAAATTTGTCAAATCAGTTCCGTCGGCGGAAGCAGAACCAGATTTACCTGAATATATTTTTACTACGTTTGATGATACAGAAGTTGTCAGTACCGCATTGTCGCCATCCGGAGCCGGTTCCGCCATATTTCAAGTTGTAAAAGCTCCTATAACAGGTATAGTTTATTCTCTCAATACTAAAATTCAAAAATATATTCCACCAAACACTACACGCCCATGGTATCATAATTCATCTTGGAAAGCCGTGGTTGTGAATGTGTCTTCTGAGACAGGGGATGAATGTGGAATAGCAACACATCGTATCGTTGAATCAGATAATGCTGTTGATGCTCCTGATAATTTGACAGAAATCACGTTTAATTTTGCATCTACTACTGTACAGAAAGATTCGTTTTATTGTTTTATGATTTACAGAAGTTATGGTTTTACTAATAAAGCTTGGATAAATATTTTAGACAAATCACCGGCTGATATTTATTCTGGTGGCAACGCTTTGCTTAATGGTAGTACTATTGATGCCGATATTTGGATGAAAATTCCGATTAAACCAACCCAAGAGGAAATTCCGGAATTGACGTAGTTGATTTTTTCAAATCGGTTGTTGATGCGACAGCTGATTTTGTATATAATTATGCCAGCTCATTAAAATATATCCGACAGGAGATAAAAAATGACTCGGAAAATACCGGATTTTATGATTGTGCTATTAGTAGTGGTAATCACATTCATATTTTTATTTTTTTGTGGGGAGTTGCCATAGTGGCGCTTTTTTTATTGATATCCTATGGTATTACTCGTTTAGTGATGAAGTGTTAAAAAATATATCAACATCGCAAAGTCGTCCGTAAACAGCGACAACAAGCATTTCGCGCAGAACATACAAAATGATTAAAATAATCAGGCATAGTTTGATTGCCACCGTCGGTTTGATGGCAGGCGCTTTATTGACTCGGCAATTATCTTTTCCATGGATTGTTATTGGTGCGATAATTTGGGGAATTTCTTCTTTGATTTTCGATTATCCGCTTAATCCATTGTATTGGTTTTTGGGACAAATCGGATTGACATTTTGTCTTGTTTTTTGTGTGATATTTCATATGAGCAAGAAAATGCATCATTAGCCTTATTGTCGATGATATTAACTTGTTCTTTTAACCCCGATTTATATCGGGGTTTTTTATTATTTAAATCAAGTTATCAACCCTTTACTAAAATAGCTAAAATCTGATAAAATTAGTATATTCATATGAATATTATAGATAAAATTAAAACAGCTAAATTGACCGGTAGAGGCGGGGCTGATTTTCCTACAGCTACGAAATGGCAAGGAGTTTTAAAAGCCCATTCAAAATATCCCGACAAACCGGTTTATGTTGTTTGTAATGCTACTGAAGGTGAACCTGGAATTGAAAAGGATAAATTTATTCTTCAAAATTATCCGGAAAAAATGTTGGCCGGAATGAAAATTGCTATGGAAACATTGGGAGCGGAAAAAGGTTATATTTATTTGAATCCGGTTTATTATAAAAAATTTGCCGCTAAATTAAAAAAAATCATAGGTAAATTGCCGATTGAATTTTTTGTTGAATATGGCGGATATATTTGTGGTGAGGAAACGGTATTATTAGAAACAATTGAAGGTAACCGTTCTGAGCCACGTTTGAAACCGCCGTTTCCTACCGAGCGAGGATTATTTAGTTGTCCAACCTTGGTAAATAATGTTGAAACATTCTACTATGTTGCTGAAATTGCCGATGGCGCATATCAACAGACAAGATTTTATTATGTGGGTGGTGATGTAAAGAATTCCGGAGTTTATGAATTGCCGATTCATTTAAGTATCGGAAAAATTTTAGATGAAACTAAAAATTCTCCGCCATTTGAATTTTTTATTCAGGCTGGCGGCGGCGCATCCGGTGAAATTTTAACCAGTGGCGAGTTAGATATACCATTAAAAGGAGCTGGTTCAATTATTGTTTATAATTTTAAAAAAACAAAAACATTATTATTGATTAAAAACTGGGTAGAGTTTTTTTACAAGAGTAATTGTGGAAAATGCGCGCCATGTCGGGAAGGTTTTTTTCGTTTGCGTCAATTGTTAAAATGTCGGCAGTTAAATATAGCTTTGTTGCGCGCTTTGGTTCAAACAATGAAAGACGCCAGTTTTTGTCCTTTGGGACGCAGTATTTGGTTGCCAACCGTCGGTTTGTTGGAGAAAATTGGTTTGAATAATAAAAAATAATTTTATGGAAAATGTAGGAGCTTTAAAAAAAGAAAAAATATCGGCCATCGGACAATTTTTGTTAATTTTAGGAGGTTTGATGGTTGTGCCAATGTTTCCCAATCAGTTATTTTCTGGCCCATTGGTAAATGCCTTACTTTTTATTGTGACTGTTTTTCTTGGTTTGCGCAGTGGAATCATTTTATCTTTTGTGCCAAGTTTAATGGCTTTATTTGGCGGTTTGTTGCCGGCTATTATGGCGCCATTTATCCCATTTATTATAATAAGCAATATTATTATGGTAGTTTTATTTCATTATGTCCGACGGAAGAACTACTGGTTAGGTGTTGGTGCTGGCGGTGTGGTGAAATTTTTATTCTTAACTGTTAGCATTCAATTATATTTTCAACTTTTTTTAAACAAACCGATAACGCAGGCGATAGTGACCATGATGTCGTGGAATCAACTTTACTCAGCATTAATGGGAGGAGTTATTGCTTTTGTGTTTTTGAAATTTGTTAAGAGAATTTAATGAATTATGATTAAAAAATTCATAATGACAATTGATGGACAAAAGATTGAAGCTAAAGAAGGTGAAACTATTTTGCAAGTTGCTTTGCGTAATTGTATAGATATTCCTCATTTATGCGCTCATCCTGACACAAAAGTTAAGGCTAATTGTCGTATGTGTGTGGTTAAAATAAAAGGAGTAAACGGGTTGCAAACTGCTTGTTCTACACCAGTGAGCGAGGGTATGGATGTAGAAACATTAACTCCTGAAATAAGATGGGCCAGAAAATTTAATTTAGAATTAATTTTTGGTCAACATGTTGAAGATTGCTCTGTTTGTGTTTTAGATTCAAAATGTGATTTGTTAAAATATAGAAAAATATATAATTCTAAAATGTTGCGCTTTCCTGACCGTAAAATTAATTATCCCATTTATCAATTTGGGCCTATAATTTTTGATCAGACCAAGTGTATTGATTGTCGAAATTGCGTGGAAGTTTGTCCGACGGGATATTTAGAATTAAAAGATAGAGGGTCTGATATAAATATTGAACCGTCAGCCGACAAAAAGAAAGATTGTATTGCTTGCGGACAATGTTTGGTCCATTGTCCGGTTGGTGCCATTAAAAGTGAAGGTGAGTTTGAATCAGTTAAAGAAATTAAAAAAATTTTACAACAAAAAGATAAAACTGTTGTGGTGCAATTTGCGCCGGCTATTCGTACCAGTATTGGAGAGGAATTGGGTTTGCCTTACGGTTTAGTCGTTACTGATTTGTTGACTGCCGGTTTGCGTAAGCTCGGTTTTCATAAAGTTTTTGATACTTCAGTTGCGGCTGACTTTACCACTAGCGAGGAAGCGGGTCAGGCAGTTAATCATATCAAAGAAGGAAAAAATTTACCGGTTTTTACATCCTGTTGTCCATCCTGGGTATTATTTATTGAGTTTAATTATCCGGAATTAATAAAAAATATCACCACAGTTCGTTCACCGGAAATAATACTTGGTGGTTTAGTTAAGTCATATTGGGCGGAAAAAGAAAAAATTGATCCGAAAAAAATTGTAATGGTTTCAGTAATGCCATGCACATCTAAAAAAATTGAGATTGAAAGAAAAGAAATGTTTATCAAAGGTAATAAGCCGGTTGATATTGTTTTAACAACTCGAGAATTAGCATGGATGTTAAAAGATGAAAAAATAGATTTGGAAGCTTTAAAACCCGAATTGGCGGATAATCCGTTCGGTGATCCGTCTGGCGCCGGTGTAATTTATGGTGCAAGTGGCGGTGTTATGGAATCAGCATTAAGAACAGCTTATTATCGTTTGACCGGTGAAAACTTAAAGAGTGTTGATTTTAAAGAAGTGCGCGGGCAAGAAGGTATAAAACGAGCTGTTATTAAACTTTGTAAGCCGGTCAAAACTAATTCTGGAGAATGTATTGAAATTAAGGCGGCAGTGGTAAATGAAATTAAGAATGCAAGAATTATTTTGGATGAATTAAAAAAAGACCCGAAAAAGTATGATTTTGTGGAAGTGATGGCCTGTCCCGGTGGCTGTGTTGGTGGCGGTGGACAATCCTTGCCTACTAATTCTTTTATTCGTAGTAAACGAGCGGCTTCACTTTATACTATAGATAAAAATAAAAAAATTCGTTTAGCTCATGAAAATCCTGCTGTAATAAAAGCATATCAAGAATATTTTAACGATGAAAAAATTTGTAAAGAAGTATTTCATACTAGTTTTCATCAGCAAAAAAAGAAACCGATTGGTCGTTTGAAAAGAGATATGAAAGATTTTAAATTAATTAAAAAATAATATTTAAATTTTTATTTAATAGGGTTAATATGATGAAAAAACAAAATATTTTTTCTGTTTTAGTTGGTGGTGCAGCCGGAGATGGTGCGAGAGAAGCGGCGGCTAATCTAAGCAGATTATTGACCAATGTTGGTTTTGAAGTGATTCAAACAGTGGAATATCCATCACTTATCCGCGGTGGGCATAATTTTGCCAGAGTTACTTTTTCCGATGATAAAATTCATAGTGATTATGAAGCGTTGGATATTTTAGTTGCTTTAAACAAAGAAACTGTTGATTTGCATTTTAAAGAATTAAAGAAAGACGGTTTGGTTATTTTTGATTGTGAAAAACAAGATAAGAAAATTATTAATTTACCTCTTTGCGCTTATGCAAAAGAAATGGGTGCGCCGCCGATTTTGCGTACAGCCGCAGCTTTAGGGGCGATATGTTGGATTTTAAATTTGGATTTGGAAGAATTAAATAAAATTTTTAAAACAGTTTTTAAAGATAAGGCTGAAGCCAACATTAAATTATCGGTTAAAGGTTATGAAAATTTTAAAAATAGAAAAATTACGCAAATTAAATTACCAAAACCAAAGAAAATTATTCGTAAGTTGGTTGATGGTAATGAGGCTTTTGCCGAAGGTTTGATTAAGGCTGGCTTGGAAAATTATTTTGCTTATCCGATGACTCCATCCAGTTCTATTCTTCATTTTTTGGCTGGTAAAGCGCATGAATACAAAATAAAAGTGGCTCAACCGGAAAATGAAATTGCTGTTATTAATATGGCTTTGGGTTCAGCGTATGCTGGTAAACGGACCGCTACGGCCAGTACTGGAGGCGGATTTGCCTTGATGTTGGAAGCTATGGCTATGGCCGGAATGGAAGAATTGCCAATTGTAGTGGCTGATTCTCAACGTGCTGGAACTTCAACCGGTGTGGCAACGCGTACAGGACAGGGTGATTTGGCTTTTGTCCGTAATTTGCCAGGTGAATTTCCACAAATTGTTTTGGCGCCCGGTGATCAAGAGGAAGCCTATCTATTAGGGGGTTTATCGTTAAATTTGGCTTGGCAATTTCAAACGCCGGTAGTTGTTTTGTTGGACAAACTTTTATCTGAAAATATGTCAGCTTGCCAGTTGGATGATAAAAAAATAAAAATTATTTCCAGCAAACCGTCTAAAGCCGGAAAAAAATATCAGCGTTACGAATTTACCGATGATGGAATTTCCCCGTTGGCTTTTCCTGGTGATAAAGATGCTGTAGTTAAAGTTTGCAGTTATGAACATGATGAAAAAGGTTACATAACAGATTCTTCTGAGATTACCAAAGCAATGTGTGAAAAAAGATTTGCCAAAATAAAAGGTATAGTAAAAGAATTGGCAAAACATGAAATGATCAAAGTGTATGGCGACACAAAAAGCAAAAATACTTTAGTATTTTTTGGTTCAACTAAAGGAGCAATTTTGGAAGCGTTAAAATATATTAAAAAACCTGTTCGAGCTGTTCAGATTTTATGTTTGGAACCGTTAGATACAGCTCAACTTAAAAAAATATTAAAAGAATCCAATCGGATTATTGATATTGAAAATAATTATACCGGACAATTAGCTAATTTAATTCGTGAAAAAACCGGCATTGAAGTTTGCAAGAAAATTTTAAGATATGATTCTTTTCCGTTTGAACCATTGTCATTGGCTGATACAATTAATAAAATTTTAAAATAAATTATATGATTGATCTCAATACCCAAGCAAAAAATACATGGTGTCCCGGTTGTACAAATTTTTTGATTTTATCCGCTTTTAAAAATGTGTTAAATGAATTGTTTTCCACCGGATTAAACAAAGACAATGTTGTTATGACGGCCGGTATCGGTTGTCATGGAAAAATTGCGGATTATGTTAATATTAACAGTTTTATTTCTTTACATGGACGAGAAGTGGCCACTGCCACTGGAATAAAATTAGCTAATCCAAAGTTAACAGTAGTGGCTTTTGCTGGTGATGGTGACGCGTACGCTGAAGGAATTGAACACTTAGTTCATGCCGCCAAAAGAAATAGTAATATAACCTTGTTGGTTCATAATAATCAGGTTTTTGGCCTTACAACCGGTCAGGTGACACCAACCAGCGTTAAGGGCTATAAAGGCCGTTCTACTCCATTTGGCAGCGTAGAAGAGCCATTAAACCCACTATCAGTGCTATTGTCGTCTGGTGCGACGTTTGTTGCGCGTACCTATGCGGGAAATTTACAGGAAATGCAGGTAATTATGAAAAAAGCGATTCAGCATAAAGGTTTTTCTGTTGTTGATATACTGCAGCCTTGTATCAGTTTTAAAGACACTCGTGAATATTTTAAAGAGAGAGTTTGTGAATTGGAAAAAAATTATCCGACCGATAAATTAGATATGGCTTTGGTTGAAGTCAGATCAAACGGAGATAAAATTCCTTGTGGAATTTTTTATCAGGTTCAGAAGCCAATTTTTGAAGATTCATTTTAATATTTTAATGAGTTAGCTTATTTATGAATCTTGATAAATTATTTAATCCGCGCGCTGTAGCGGTTGTGGGTGCGTCTGATGATAAAACAAAAATCGGACATACTTTAATGTATAATTTATTGCGCGGAAAAAAACGAAAGGTATATCCGATTAATCCGGCTTTTAAAAAAGTGGAACATATTTTGTGTTACCCCTCGGTTAAAAATATTACAAGTGAGATTGATTTAGCTGTAATTGCCGTTAAACCGGAAATTGTTCCGGCAGTTTTAAAAGATTGCGGCGAGAAAAAAATTCCTTTTGTCATTATTATCACCGCCGGTTTCAAAGAAGTTGGTGCTGAGGGCAAAAAATTGGAAGAAGAAATTAAAACTATCGCCGCCAAATATAAAATTAGTTTAGTCGGACCGAATTGTTTAGGTGTGATGGGTGTACAAAGCGATTTAAATGCTACTTTTGCCGGTGATCTGCCGATAAAAGGTAAAACGGCTTTTATCTCGCAATCGGGTGCGGTCGGAACAGCTATGTTGGATTGGGCGAAAAAAGAAAAAATTGGATTTTCAAAATTTGTTTCCATCGGCAATGAGGCCGGTCTGACGGAAAATGATTTTTTGAAATATTTTACCGATGATTCTTCGGTTGCGGCGATCTTAATGTATCTAGAAGGCATTAGTGATGGACAAAAATTTGTTAAATTAGCTAAAAAAATTACAGCTAAAAAACCGTTAGTTATCTTAAAGGCTGGAAAATCAGCCCGTGGTTCAGCGGCGGTTGCTTCGCATACCGGTTCGTTGGCGCCGTCGGAAAAGATTTTTCAATCCGCTTGCCGTCAGGCCGGCGCGGTTTATGTTGAATCGCTGGAAGATATGTTCAATCTGGCGAAAATGTTTGAAGCTGGATTATTGAAGCCGATGACTAATTTGGCGATTTTAACCAATGGCGGCGGACCGTCGGTGGTGATGTCCGATTTAATTGAAGCGTCTGAACACTTGTCACTGGCTGAAATTTCCGAACCGGTTAAAAATCAATTAAGGAAAGTTTTGCCGCCGACGGCGGCGGTTGGCAATCCGGTTGATATTATTGGCGATGCTTTGAGCGACCGTTATGAAGCGGCTTTGAAAATTTTAACCGAGGAAAAAAGCATTAATGGAATAATTGTGATTTTGACCCCGCAAAAAATGACCGACGTAAAAGAAACGGCTGAAGTTTTGGTTAAATATAAGAATAAAAAACCGATTGTTCCGGTTTTTCTCGGCGGCGAGGCGATTATTCCGGCCGAAGAAGTATTTAAGAAAAATCGGATGGCTTATTTTCATGATCTTCGTCCGGCGCAAAAAGCTTTGGACGCGCTGGCAGTTGGAGTTAAAAAGGCTTCCGCTGACGCTCCGGCTAAAACTAAAAAAGATGAAACAGTTTCGGTCAGACAATTGGATTTTGAGGAATCAAACAAACTGTTATATTCGGTTGGGTTAAAAACTGTGGGTGTTTTTGCTAAACAAAAAACCGATTTGAAAAAAGCGCTGGTCGGAATGAAGTATCCACTGGCGATGAAAGTTGTTTCAGAGCAAGTAATACATAAATCCGACGCTGGCGGCGTACAGATACAACTGGCGGATTTCGCGGCGGTGGAAAAAGCTTGGGATGTCATTGTTAAAAATATAAAAATAAAAGTTCCGAAAGCTAAAATTGACGGAATGGTTATTCAGCCAATGGTTTCCGGAAAAGAAGTTATTATCGGTATGAAACGCGACGCTTCGTTCGGTCCTGTGGTTCTGTTCGGTTTGGGCGGTATTTTTACCGAGGTGTTGAAAGACGCGTCAATGCGGGTTTTGTCGGTGGCGGAAAAAGAGGCGATGGAAATGATTGATGAATTGAAAGGCTCGGCGATTTTAGCCGGCAGCCGCGGTGAAAAATCGGTTGACCGCAAGGCTTTGGTTAAAATAATTTTGGCCATTGCCAAATTGGCGGAAAATCATCCGGAAATTAGGGAAATTGATTTAAATCCGGTAATGGCCACGTCCACCGGTGCTACTTTAGTTGATGTAAGGATTTTGACTTAAATTACATTAAAAAAAGCCGCCCAGTTGGGTGGCTTTTTATCTTGCCTTTTTTTTTCGCTTATGTTAGAATAATTACGCTCTTTTTTGAGCTTAATTTTTATATCAAAAACATGTCATTTCTTAATAAAATTTTTGGTGATCCGAATATAAAAGTAATTAAAGAAATTCAGCCGATTGTTGATAAAATTAATTCGCTGGAACCGGAAATTCAGAAGTTGAGTTTGGAAGGTCTAAAAAATAAAACTGAAGAGTTTAAAGACCGTTTGATAAAAGGTGAGTCTTTGGACGATATTTTACCTGAAGCCTTTGCGGTTGTCAGGGAAACTTCAAAACGCGTAACAGGTATGCGTCATTTTGATGTTCAGTTGATTGGCGGTGTGGTTTTACACCGTGGACAAATTTCAGAAATGCGTACTGGTGAGGGAAAAACTTTGGTAGCGACTTTACCTACTTATTTAAACGCCTTGTCAGGCAAAGGTGTTCATTTGGTAACAGTTAATGATTATTTGGCAAAACGTGATGCTGTTTGGATGGGTCAAATTTATGATGCTCTAGGTTTGTCTATCGGTATTATTCAGCAACAGTTGACTTCTTATAAATATTCTGCCACCGCCAAAGCCAATGTTGGTGAAGGAAGTGAAACCGACAAAGAGAGAGATGTTATTGGTATGTTTAAAATTGAACATGATTATTTGTTGCCTTGTTCGCGTAAAGAAGCTTATCAGTGTGATATTACTTATGGCACGAATAATGAATTTGGGTTTGATTATTTGCGTGACAATATGGTTCAAAATTTGGACGATATGTCTCAACGTGAATTGAATTTTACCATTGTTGATGAAGTTGATTCTATTTTGATTGATGAAGCTCGGACACCTTTGATTATTTCCGCGCCGGCAGAAAAAGCAACAGACATATATTATAAATTTGCCGAATTGGTTGAACGCTTAAAAGAAAATGAAGATTATAATGTTGATGAAAAAATGCGTTCGGCGACTTTAACCGATGCTGGTATTAAGAAAATGGAACAGTGGTTGGGAGTAGATAATATTTATGCCGAAGGAGGTGTTGGCACTGTTCATCATGTTGAGTCGGCTTTGAGAGCTAAAGTTCTTTTTAAGCGTGATCGCGATTATGTGGTAGAAAACGGCGAAGTTATTATTGTTGATGAATTTACCGGAAGAAAGATGATTGGCCGACGTTATAGTGAAGGTTTACATCAGGCGATTGAGGCAAAAGAGGGTGTAGAAATTCAACGTGAAAGTCAGACAATGGCTACTGTTACCTTTCAAAATTATTTTAGAATGTACAAAAAAATATCAGGCATGACCGGTACGGCGGTGACTGAAGCCGAAGAATTTGGGAAAATTTATAATTTGGAAGTTGTAGTTATTCCAACTAATAAAAAAATTTGTCGTTTAGACCATTCAGATCGCATTTATCGAACCGAGGAGGCAAAATATCGGGCGATTGCTAAACATGTTAAAGAATTACAAGATAAAGGACAGCCGGTTTTAATTGGTACTATTTCAGTGGATAAAAATGAAGCTTTGAGTTTATTTTTAGAACAAGAGGGTATTAAACATGAGATTTTGAATGCTAAAAATCATGAGAGGGAAGGCGAAATTGTGGCACAGGCTGGCCGTGCAGGAGCGGTTACTTTAGCTACCAATATGGCAGGTCGTGGTGTGGATATTATTTTGGGCGGAAATCCACCAGATAAAGAATTGTCGGAAAAAGTTAAAACAAATGGCGGTTTATTCGTTATCGGCACTGAACGACACGAGAGTCGTCGTATTGATAATCAATTACGAGGCCGTGCTGGACGTCAGGGTGATCCAGGTGAAACTCAATTTTATCTTTCCACCGAAGATGATTTAATGAGAATTTTTGCCGGTGATCGAATTCGGGCAGTTATGCAGACATTACGTGTGCCGGAAGATATGCCGATTGAACAAAAAACCATTACTCGCATTATTGAATCGGCGCAGAAAAAAGTGGAAGGTTTTCATTTTGATACTCGTAAACATTTATTGGATTATGATGATGTGTTAAATCGTCATCGCGAAGTGGTTTATGGAAAACGTCGGCAAATTTTGGAAATTTATGATATAGAAAAAAGATTATTGGTTGAACCAAATGCTGCTAAACCGGAAAAATCATTGCGTCAGTTGATTTTAGATATGGTGGAAGCGGAAATTGAACAGGTGGTATCTTTTCATACCAATACAGAAGATGCAAGTGAGTGGAATTTAAAAGAAATTGGAGAAACAATAACTACAATTTTTCCGTTAACAAATGCGGAAAAAATAGAGATAACAAATTTTGGACAAAAAAGCGCATTAAAATTGGAATCAATTGAACATCGAACAAAAATTATTGAATATTTGGTGCAATTAGCTGGTCAAAAATATGAAGAAATGTTGGTTAAAGCAACTAATCAGCCCGAGTTAATGGTAGAAATAGAAAAACAGTTATTGCTTCGTTCGGTGGATAATTTATGGATTGAACATTTAGTGGCAATTGATTATTTGCGTACAGGCATTGGTTTGCGTGGGTATGGACAGCGTGATCCGTTAGTTGAATACAAAAAAGAAACTTATCGGATGTTTAATGAATTGTTGAATTTGATACAGAAGGAAGTTGTGTATTCTGTTTTCAAAATTAGTTATGGAATTCAAATGGCACCAAGCGTTATGCAAAAAGGTAATTTGGTTTTGACTGGCGCGGAGAAAGAACAATCGCCGGTCTCTTCTGGAAAAATTAAAGATGCTGAAGGTAAAACCATTGGCCGCAATGATCCATGTCTGTGCGGATCAGGCAAGAAATTTAAGAAATGTTGTGGATCATAAAATAAAAAAGTCCGGCACGGTGGCCGGACTTGAAAAAAGAACGAGTTTAGATGAGAAGAGGATAAAGATTTTTTCGGTAAATGATATCGCTTCCGCTACTGAGACGGTACAAATCCGTTTCACCGACAATTTGATAGCGGTGCTGCGTCAGGAACAGCCTGATTCCGAAATTATTTGCTTTGGCGTCGCAGAGCACATTAACGGATCCGAATTCCATCGTTCCTTCAATCTCGGCATTTTTGATGAGAAAACTGGCAAGGTAGCGTCCGCGCAGGTCTGGTCTGACTGTAAGATTTTTTAGCTCAAGGGTTTTAGTATATTTTTTATGGCGCTGATACACCATTACCCCGACAATCTGATTCAGTGAAAGCGCGATGATAACTCTTTTGTTTCCGTCCTTGATTTCCTGATGCGTTTTCTGCACCCAATCCTCGAAATCAGGATAATTCGCGTGAGGGGTCCACAATCGCGGACCCAAGAGATAATTAACAATCTCATCTAATCTGGAAGTTGGATATTCATTGGTAAATCTGAAATCCATTTTAATTTTTTCTCCTTATTTCTGTTGTTTATTGATTTTATGATTAGTTGAGACAAAGAACAAACTATTTATAATATATTTTAAAGGTTTTGTCAAGATAGTACTCAATATGTAGAATATTGCATAATCATAAAAATAACCCCTCCGTTGCGGGAGGGGTTGGAAAGAACTTCGTAGCGTTGGGGACCGATTTACGTCGGGAGCAAAACCGCCAGCGCGGCGACCTCCTGATTTTATCGGGCAATTGCTGCGGGGTTATAATTCTCCGCATCGTTGATTGGAACAATCACTGGTTTGTCCAGACAACACGGAGGGTTATGATAATAAAAATATAGCAAATTTATATAAAATTGTCAAGTATCTAATAATAGTATGGATAAATATCAAAAGATAGTCACAACAGGATGTCTTATGCAAAATAATAAGGTTTTAATAGTGCGTCGCTCTGATGCAGAAACATTTTTACCCGGTTATTATGAAATGCCGGGAGGAAAATGCGATTTTGGAGAAAATCCAGAAGAAAGTTTAAAACGAGAATTTAAAGAGGAAGTTGGATTAAAAATAGAAGCTACTAAACCGTATAGGATTTTTTCATATGTGTCGGATGAAGGAAAGAGACATACTGTTGAGATTGTTTATTTAGTAAAAGATGGTGAAGGTGAGATTCAATTAGGCAAGAATCATGTTGAGTATATTTGGATTACAAAAGATGAAATTAACAAATACCGAATTTCAGATGAGATAAAAATTTCAATTTTGAAAGGTTTTGAAGAATTTTCACAGATGTAAAAATAAAAATTATGAATTATCAGACAATACTGTTTGATTTTGACGGAGTATTATGTAAGGGGCGATTTTATGAAAAAACTTTGTTGCCGGATTATCCTGAAGTATACGATTGGATTCAGTTAAATATTTTTAAGGATAAAGAATTAGTTAGAAGATGGATGAGAAATCAAATTGATTCAATTGAGATTAATAAATTGATTAGTCAAAATACGGGTATAGAATATGAGATTTTAAAGAAGTTGTATAAAGAAAGTGTTAGGAATATTAAACTGGATGATAAATTGGTTGGTTTAGCTAAATCTATAAAATTGTCCGGTAAAAAAATCGGAATTGTAACAGACAATATGGATATATTTACTCAAATTACTGTTCCGAATCACCGGCTTAATGTATTGTTTGATGTCATAATAAATTCGGCGGATTATGGCAGATTGAAAAATGAAGATAATGGCAAATCATTTGATGTTGCTTTATCCGATTTAGGTGAAAAAATTGAAAGTAGTTTAATGATAGATGATTCAGAATCGACGATTGAATTATATAAAAAGAAAGGCGGACACGGATTTGTATATAAAAATATTGAGGAATTAAAATCGTTTTTACGGGTATAGAAATAATAAACATGAAAATAATACTAGGTTCACAATCAAAGGGTCGGCGGGGAGTTTTAGAAAAAATGGGATACGAATTTGAAGTAATGCCGTCTAATATTGATGAAGAAGAAATCAGATTAGAAAATCCGCAGGAATTAACTTTGGCTTTGTCTTACGTAAAAACTAACGCTTTATTGTCAAAAATTAAAGAACCGGCAATTTTAATCACTTCTGATCAAGTAGTCTGTTGGAATGGAACGGCTTCGTGAAAAACCGGAAAACGAAGCTCAGGCAAGAGAATATTTATCTCGGGCAGTTGAATATCCTTTGGAAACGGTTACGGCTGTAGTGATTACTAATACTGTCACAGGTAAACAAGAGGAAGGAATAGATGTTGCAAAAGTTTATTTTTTAGATATTCCGGAAGAAACAATTGAAAAATTAATTAAAGAAGGACATATTTTTCATCAGGCTGGAGGATTTTCTATTGATGACCCGTTAGTGAGAGATTTTGTCAAACAAATTGAAGGGGAGCCGGAAAGTATTATTGGTTTGCCGAAAAAATTAACTGAAAGATTGATAGGGGAAGTTAAAAAGTGAAAGCCTTTTGTCCACTTGCCAAAATTATAAAAAAGCGTTAAAATCACTGAAAATATATTTTTATTTAATTTATCAGTTTTATGGCTCATAAAAAAACATTTATTAAAACCATAACCAAAACTCAGGCTCGCTGGAGAGTGGCCGGTATTGCGATTTTGGCTATTGTTTGTTTGTTTTTAGTTTTACCAAATTATGTTAATGTTGGATTAAATTGGGTTAACAATCAGGTTAATTTAGGTTTACCATTATTACCGGAGTCAAGTTTTAATTTGGGTTTGGATTTGCAAGGAGGAGCTCATTTGGTTTATAAGGCTGATGTGATCAAAGTCGCGCCAGATCAGCGTGCAGCTTCAGTTGAAGGTGTCCGAGATGTGATTGAAAGAAGAGTTCGTGGCGGTTTGGGTGTGGCTGAACCTTTGGTTCAAACCACTAAATTTGGAGAAGAACACAGAGTGATTGTGGAGTTGCCAGGTGTTACCAATGTTTCTGATGCTATTCAAATGATTGGTGAAACTCCTGTTTTGGAATTTAAAGAAGAAAATAATGATCCACCAAGAGAGTTAACTGTTACGGAGAAGAAAGATTTAGATGAATTTAATCGATTGGCTGATAAAAAAATTAGAGAAGCGAAAAATGCTTTATACAGAATGAATTTTGAAGAAGCGGTTGGGCAATATTCTGAAGATGAAGCCAGTAAAAAAGAATCAGGTAAAATCGGATTTATTACAGAAACAGGCTATCCAGAAATGTATAGCTGGGCTAAAACAGCTGCTATTGGTGATGTTTCCGGTGTTATTAAAACAGCCGACGGTTATAGTATAGTTAAAAAATTATCTGAACGAACCGGAGAAAAATCAATCCAAGCATCACATTTGTTAATTTGTTATAGAGGCGCTGAACGTTGTGATGCAACTTATACCAAATCGTCTGCCAAAGAAAAAATTGAAGAACTTCAAAAACAGATAAATAAAGATAATTTTGTTGAATTAACTAAACAATATTCTACCGAACCGGGCGCCCAAGAAGGTGGCGGTGATTTAGGTTTATTTAAAAAAGGAGAAATGGTGCCGGCGTTTGAAAATGCCGTTTGGGATTTGCCAATGAACACTGTTTCGGAAGTGATTGAAACAGAATTTGGTTATCATTTAGCTATTAAAATAGGAGAAGAACAGAAAATGGAGTATGAGTTGGCAAAAATTTTTGTTCCTACAAAAAGTGTAACAGACATTATTCCTCCAGTTGGTGAATGGAAGATTACCGGTTTAGACGGGTCATTGTTAAAACGAGCTGAGGTTGTACAGAATAGTCAAATTGGAGAAATTCAAGTTAGCTTGACCTTTAACGATGAAGGCGCAAAATTATTTGGCGATATTACCAGACGCAATATTGATAAGCCTGTGGCTATTTTCTTGGATGGTGAAGCAATCAGTATACCGAAAGTCAACGAACCAATCCTGGATGGTAGTGCGGTGATTACCGGTGGATTTACTTGGGATGAAGCTAAATTATTAGCGCAGCGTTTAAATTCTGGTGCATTGCCTGTTCCTGTTGAATTAATTAGTCAACAGAAAATTGATGCCGCTTTGGGTGTTGATTCGTTGACTACCAGTTTTAAGGCCGGATTGATTGGCTTATTACTGGTTATTATATTTATGGTATTCTATTATCGTTTACCGGGTTTAATTTCAGTCTTAGCTTTATTAATTTACGCGGCTATCACATTAGCCATCTTTAAGGTTATTGGTGTTACCTTGACCCTTTCTGGAATTGCAGGTTTTATACTATCTGTTGGTATGGCAGTAGACGCGAATGTGTTGGTATTTGAACGTTTAAAAGAAGAATTAAAACAGGGTAAAAGCTTAAAACCGGCAATGGAAGAAGCTTTTGTTCGCGCTTGGACTTCTATTCGTGACAGTAATGTTACCACATTAATCAGTTGTGCATTTTTAATTTGGATGGACATTGGTTTTGTTCAGGGTTTTGCCGTTACGTTGGCAATTGGTATTTTAGTTAGTATGTTTACTGCTATTATTGTCACTCGAAATTTAATGCGTGTATTTTTTAGCTGTTTCAAAGACAAAGCTAATTGGTTGTTTTTGGGAAGCTCGTCTAATAAAGAACAATAATTTTTTTCATATGAATATACCGTTCATCAAATATTCAAAATTTTTTCTTAGTTTTAGCATTGTGGTAACCGTAGTAGCCTTGATGTCTTTATTTTTTTGGGGATTAAAACCAGGGATTGATTTTACCGGCGGTTCGTTAATGGAATTGAATTTTGCCAATAATCGTCCGGAAACATCAGAAGTACAACAGGTTTTAGGAGAAATGGATTATAGAAGTGTCACGATTCAAAAAACCGGCGAAAAGGGGTTGATTATTCGTACTGCTTTTTTAACGGAAGATAAACACCAAGAAGTCTTACAAAATATTAAGGATAGTTTCAATCAAGACGATAACATGGTGGTTGAAAGCAGTTTCCAGACCATTGGACCGTCGGTGAGTCAGCAATTGCGTCAGCGTTCTCTTTGGGCAATAATTTTGGTCAGTTTGGGTATTATTTTTTATATTGCTTATGCTTTTAGAAAAGTTTCTAAGCCGGTAGCCAGCTGGAAATATGGCGCGTTAGCCATAGTGGCTATGATTCATGATGTTTTGTTAGTCGTAGGTGTATTTGCTTTTTTAGGCAAGTTTGCGGGAGTGGAAGTTGATGTTGCTTTTGTTGTAGCTATGTTGACAGTTATCGGTTATTCAATCAATGATACCATTGTTGTTTATGATCGCATTCGAGAAAATTTACTTCACCACACATCGTGGAGTTTTGCTGATTTGGTTAATTATGGTTTAAATCAAACCATGATGCGTTCAATTAACACCACCCTAACCACTTTATTGCCATTGTTGGCTTTATATTTCTTCGGAGGTGCAACTATCCATAATTTTGTATTAGCGTTATTGATTGGTATCGCTAGTGGTGCTTATTCTTCCATATTTATTGCCAGCCCATTGTTAGTTTTGGTAGAAAAATGGCAAGCACGAAGAGCTTAATTTTTTGGCTAAAATAAAGTAAATTAACCCCGTATCAAATTTTGTGGTGATGCGGGGTTTTAATATGTGTTATTTTGTGGTACAATATAATTGAATTTAATATATTTTATGAGTGATAACGCGGTTAAACATTTGGTAGCTATGTTTGCCACCATAATTTGTGTGCTGGCTTATCTAGCCGGTTATTTTTCCGGTCAATTGGATTGGTGGTGGACAGTATTTTCCGTATTAATAATTTACGGCGGAATTTACCGTTTGATGAGTAAATAATTAAGCGTCAGAATATGCCGCCGATTATTTTTGACACACCTTTTGGTTTTAGTATTGATCTGTCTTTTTGGCAGGATTTTTTCAGCATGTCCATTTCACAACAGTTGAAAGGTTTTTTTGTTTTTATTATTTGGTGGGCGGTAGCGTTAATATTATTTAATTTTGCGTTACAAAAATGGGTGGCTTGCCGGCAAAAAAAATATGTCAGTGATTGGCAGTGGTCTGTTTTAGCGGTGGATGTACCAGCTTTGTATGTTCAATCACCAAAAGCAGTAGAACAAATTTTTGTTAATTTAAGCGGCGCGGCTTTTTCACCAAAATTATTTGATAAATATTGGACAGGTAAAATACCAAAATGGTTTAGTTTTGAAATTATAAGTATTGAAGGTTATATTCAGTTTTTGGTTCGTACGGAATCGGAATTTCGTGATTTGGTTGAAGCGGCTATTTATGCCCAATATCCGGAAGCAGAAATTACTGAGGTAGAGGATTATGTTGGAAATATTCCAGATATGTTTCCAAATGAAACGCATGAAATTGCTGGTGCGGAATTCACTTTGTTACAAAATGAAGCTTATCCGATTCGTACTTATCCGCATTTTGAATATAAAATCAGTAAAGATGTTGTTTTTAGTGATCCAATGGCGGCAATTTTGGAAAATTTTTCACGCATCGGTTCAGGAGAAAATTTTTGGATGCAATTGGTGGTTAAACCAGCGGATAACAGTTGGAAGAAAAATGGAATTGATTTAGTTAAAAAAATAATTTCCAACAAAAAAGAATCTAAAGCGCCGTCAATTGTTTCGGTGGTTGGAGGTTTGCCGGAAGTTGCATTGAAAACAGCTATTCAAATTTGGAATTGGGAATTTGAAACAGAAAAGAAGGAAGAAACTTCTGGTAAAGTTTCAGATTTAACGCCGGGAATGAAACAGGTAGTGGAAGCAATTGAAGAAAAAATTTCTAAACTTGGTTTTTATTCTCGTTTAAGAGTTTTGTATTCGGCAAAAAAAGAAGTTTTTAATCCACGCAAATGTTTGGCTGGTTTAGTAGGTTCTTTAAATCAGTTCTATATCGCTGATCGTAATGGTTTGGCGGCGCAAAAAGCCGGAGGTTCCGATTTGGTCTTATCTTTTAAACAAAGAAAATTAAAATTTTTTAAGAGCTCCAAGGTAAAAGCTGTGAATGAACCCTATGTTTTAAATATTGAAGAGTTGGCTACTTTGTGGCATTTTCCGTTACCTGACGTAAAAACACCTCTAGTACAAAAATCATCAGCTAAACGCGGTGAACCGCCGACAAATTTACCTGTGGATAGTCCTGATAGTTTACCAACCAAAGATGAAGGTATTACGGATGATTTACCAGTTGTTCCACCAGAAGAATTGCCATATGCCTAAAAAATGGTTTGAATTTAAAAAACCGATTATTGCTTTAGCTCCAATGGCTGATTATACAGATCAGCCATTTTGTTTATTGTGTCGAAAAATTTCCGGCAACGACTTTGTTATTTTTAGGGAAATGGTAAGTGCTGAAGCGATTGTTCGTCAAAACAAAAAGACTTTGAAGATGTGTAAAATTAACAATAAAGAACGTCCGGTTGTCATACAAATTTTTGGTGCCAAATCGGAAACAATAGTTGAGGCGGCCAAAATTATTGTTAAAAAATTTAAACCGGACGGAATTGATATAAATATGGGTTGTCCAGTAGCGAAAATTGCTGGTAAAAATATGGCCGGCGCATCGCTAATGAAAGATACGGTTAGAGCGGCGAAGATTGTTAAAGCGTTAAAAATTGCTAAATTAGGGGTGCCAATATCAGTTAAAACTCGTTTAGGTTGGAATGATAAAAAAGAAATTTTAAAGTTTGCCCCAATATTAGAAACAGCTGGCGCGGATTTAATTTCTATTCATGGACGGACTAAATCACAAGGTTATTCTGGCGAGGTTGATTGGTCAATGATCGGACAAGCGGTTAAAATGGTTAAAATTCCAGTATTGGCGAATGGTAATATTCGTACTGTTGAAGATATAAAAAAATGTTTGGACATTACTAAAGCGGCCGGCGTAATGATAGGTCGTGGAGCAATGGGAAAACCATGGATATTCCGAGAAATTCAAAATTTAAAATCAAAAATTAAAAATAATAAAGAAGAAATAAAAAAAATTGTTTTGCAACATGCTAAATTACATTTTGAACATTATGGCGAAAGAAGTATGGTTACTTTCCGCAAGCATTTGGCTTGGTATTTTAAAGGGGATCAAATTGTGGAATTAGAAAATTTAAAAGATTTAAGAATCAAATTAATGAAAATTAATTCTTTATCAGAATTAGAAGAATTGTTGAAATTTTAATTTCAACATTACGATAAAAAATTCAATAATATCTTTTTTATTAAGTTTGGATTGGTCGTGTTTTCGGTTTGGAAAGTTTACAGGCACTTCCACCACTTTATTTCCCGTGCGTTCCACTTTGAATAGAATTTCTTCTTGAAAAGCATAACCATTGCTTTTTATTTTTTTCAAATCAATTTTTTCTAAAGTTGATTTTTTAAAGCAACGAAATCCGGCGGTTACATCTTTTGTTTTTAAATTTAAAATTAGTCTGGCGAAAAACATTGCTCCGTTACTCATTAATTTTCTTTTCAAATTCCAACCCTCAATTTTTCCACCGGCGATTTTTCGCGAACCAATTGTTAAATCAGCACCATTAGCACAAGTTGTAATTAATAGCGGAATATCCTTTGGATTATGTGACAAATCAGCATCCATCTCAATAATATAATCAGCATCCATCTCAAAAGCTTTTTGAAAACCAATTAAATAAGCTGAACCTATCCCGAGTTTTTTGGGGCGCTGAATTAGATGAATCGGATGTTTAATTTGCATTTTTTTTATTGTGTCAGCTGTACCATCTGGCGAATTGTCATCAATAAATAAGATTTCCAATCCAGAAATATTTAAAGAAAAAATTTGTTCAACCAGTGATTCAACATTATTTTTTTCATTATAAGTTGGGATAATAATAATTGTTTTCATAAGACTAATTAGATGCCGTTAATTCAAGACTTTTTAGTGTTGGGTTAATTATATATGAAAGATAATATATGGACAAGTTGTTCGGCGATTATTTTTTTTATTAACTAAGTCAGATTGACATTGTTGATATAATGTGCTAATTTAATTTTATACTTTGTTCTTTAACAATTAACCAATCTCAACAAGATCGGAACAACGCAAGAGAGGTGGAGAATGTGCGAAAAAATGAAGCGATTTTGGTTGTCAATCAGTGTGATTATTGTGATTTTGATGTTTGTGAGTTGTGGTACTGTGACAGCTTTTGTTCCGCCGGATATCAGTTTGTCGGTTCTTGATTCTGACATGTTTGACAATGGTGTCATAAATCCACCGTCATCAAAAGTTCCCAGCAGCGTAGCGGTTCCCTTTGAGGCTTTGGAAACCGAACAGTTACTCAAAAATTTGGTTATTCCCGCCTGTAATTATCGTGATATCACTCTTCGTTTGGCTGATCCGGGAGTTGAAATTCCAGAAGTGGTAAACACAAACCCGCCAAATTATAAAATTGATGATGAACGACAGTTTTGGGTGTCTAATGTTGACACTGGAAAGTATTACAGTATTATCGCCAAGTTGGTGTATAAGACTGAGCATGCTTATATTTGGTTGGAAAAAGGAGCCAAAACTCAATTGGTAAGTCTGAAAAAGGCGGCTGATTTATGGGATAAAAAGTATTATCCCACAGATCGTGAGTTTTTCGGCAGTGAATGGTCGCCCGGCGTGGATAATGATGCCCGTATTAATTGGCTTATCTCAGATAAAATGGGTGAACATGCGGCTGGTTATTACAGTAGCATGGATGAATATAGTAAATTAGTTAACAAATATTCCAATGAAATGGAAATGTTCTATCTCAGTTCTGAAAATAATCCGGCCGCTGTTCCGTATTTTAATGGAGTATTGGCGCATGAGTTTGCTCACATGATTCAATGGTATCACCATTCCAATCAAGCAAATTGGATTGATGAGGGTTTGGCCGAGTTAGCTGTTCAAATTAATGGTTTAGATCCTGGTTTGAAGCGAATTCGGTTTGCATATAATCCGGACATTCAGCTAAATTCTTGGCCTGAATTGGATAGTGCTACCGCTTATTATGGTGCCGCCTATATGTTTATGTCTTATTATTTGGATCGTTTTGGAAAAATTGCTACTCAAGCGTTGATTAGTAGCACATCATACAGTACAGCAGCAATAGACGAAGCTTTGAAAGATAAAAACATTACTTTCAATCAGGTGTTTGCTGATTGGACAATCGCTAATTATATTAATAATTCGAATATTGGTAATGGTGAGTACGCTTATCGTACCATTCAACCAACTCGTTTTAAAGCTTGTCAGAAGATTCAGCCAAGTGATTATCCGATAGATATTACTGATAGTGTTGCTCAATACGGAACTGATTATATTGAAATTTCAGGACATACTGATTTGGAAGTAAAATTTACTGGTGATTCAACTGTTGGTTTGACTGCAGTTACCGCTCACAGTGGAAAATATATGTGGTGGGGTGGTTCAAATAATGCCAGCGACGCAACCTTGACACGGACATTTGATTTGTCCGGCGCTGAAAAGGCAACATTGACTTTTTGGACATCGCATGATATTGAAGAAGGATACGATTATGTTTTTGTAGAAGCTTCCGTTGATGGTAAACATTGGACAACTTTACAGGGTACTAACACTGTAATTGATAATCCTAACGGAGCTAATTACGGTTTTGGTTATACTGGTACAAATAATGGTTGGGTTCAAGAAAAAATTAATCTAAGCCAATATGCCGGAAATAAAGTTCAAATTCGTTTTGAATATATTACTGATGCAGGATTAACCAAGTCTGGTTTTTTCTTGGATGATATTGCAATTCCTGAAATTGGTTATATGTCTAATGTAGAGAAGAATAATGGTGGTTGGACAGCGAGAGGATTTGTCCGTAACGCCAATATTTTGCCACAATACTGGTCAATTCAACTTATTACTGTTGGTTTGACTACTACGGTTGAGAAATTGCCAGTAACCCAAAATGCTACAGGAAATTGGACTGTTCATTTTAAAAAGGATGATACGCGTTATACTGTGTTGGTAATCAGCGGTTTGACACCGATCACATTGGAACGACCAAGTTATAAGTTGGTTGTTAATATTAAAAAGTAATTTTTGTTCTTTGATAGCCCCACAATATGTGGGGCTTTTTATTTTTACATTGACAAATACTTAAAAAGGTGATATAGTACTATGTTCTTTACAATAAAACTCTAGTTGGGTAAAAACCAACTACGCCAAAGGAGGCGTAAAATGGACGAATTTTTGGAAATGAGAACACACCAGAGAAAAGATTGGTTAATTAAGTTAGCAGTTGTAATTATATTATCTGGTTGTCTCGTAGTGTTTTGTTGTTGGGTTTTTCCTCAGATGAGCTTGTCACCAAGCGTAACTAAGGCATTTATACCTGAAACACTGCCGCCGGCACAGTCTGATCCGATGGATAGGTTGGAAAATGATTTGCTCTCTGCTTCGTTCGTTGTGTATGGTTTTTCAAAAGATGGAGAACACAAAAACATTCAATGTTCGGCTACAGTTTTTGAAAAAGAAGGCAATATTTATCGTTTAATAACTTCTGCTCATTGTTTGGTTGAAGATGAACAATACGATGGTATTGTTAGAGTGTTGCCTTATAATATTTTCATCGCCCATAACAGTTTGGACAGTCTAATTTTTTCTGCTCGACTGGTTGCTATTGGTTTTCAAGGTCGCTATGATGATTTTGCTGTATTGCAAGCGGAAATTGTAGACGATACGATTCCTGCTATTCCATTAGCCAAAAGTGACCCGGTGATAGGCGAAGAAGTGGTGAATGTTTCTTTTCCGTCTCTTGTTGGTCGGCAGTTGGTTAGAGGAATAACAATGATTGAACAAGTAGAAATAAGTTCGGGTGAGATGAAGGGGGATAAAGTTACTGTTTTTGATTTAACTTCTGGTTCTGGTTCGTCCGGTTCGGCCATTGTTAGTCGAGAACAAAAAGCCATTGTTGGTGTTTTGACTGGTGGTTATTCACAAGAAGGCCAGTTGTTAAATGAAACAACTGTAGGTTTGCCGGTTAGCAAGTTTCGTATTTTTTGGGAAGCGGTTAAGGCCGATGAATACCCGTGGTACCAGTCATCCGAAGAGTCGGTTGGTAGTGGAGACTTTTTATATTAAGGATTAGAGTTTTATTTTATTTTTTACCCCGCCTGTTAAGGTGGGGTTTTAATTTATTATGGTCTATAATTTATTGTTATTTTAGCCAAAAAAATGATGCATCAAAAATAAATAAAAACACTTGACAGTTTTTTTGTTGTTTGTTACATTACATTTGGTTCTTTTAAAAATTAACTTTTGGTAAAAACATTTTTAAACAAGTGACTTAACCCACGAGGAGGGTGAAATGGAAAAGAAGATGTTTGGTTTCGTTATGTTTATTATGGCATTCGTTTGCGCAATGATGCTCAGCGGGTGTGGAGCAGTCAGTTTCTATAGCGGTTCCAATACCGTGATCAATGCCAGTGGCAATAGCCATTCCGTCAGTGTCCTAGAGAAGGATATGGAATCGGCCGTGGCTCTGCTTTACGCCAAGAAGGATGACGGGCAGCTGCGCATGTTCTGTACAGCAACCGCTTTTGAGCGTTCGGGTAAGACTTACCGTTTTGTTACCGCCGCACATTGTGTCGCCGAAGATATCAACGGCATGGTGGAACTGGTACCGTACCAGTGGTTTATCAGTTTCGACGAACCGGGCGTCAAGACATTTTATCCTGCCAAACTGCTCGGCGTTGGTTATCAGAGTCGCGGTGATGATTTCGCCGTACTGGAAACCACCCTGGATCGCCAGATTCCGGTTATTCCGATGTCAGCTACCGATGCCGAACTCGGTGAACAGGTAAGTAATGTCGCTTCGCCGCTCGGTTTGGGCAAGCAGCTCTTCCGCGGACATGTGACCACTGTTTATATGGACAGGCCTGTTGTAGGTGCCGGTCTTAATTGGACAGGTGCAACATTGCTTCAAATCAGTTGCGGACCCGGATCTTCCGGTTCGTCTGTAGTAAGTCAGAACAGACACACTATTGTTTCTATTCTGGTCGGTATGATTTACCGAGGTCCGGCGGTGTTCATTGTTTCCATTCCGGTAACAAAGTTCAACCGTTTTTGGAGAGATATTCAAACCAATAAGTACCCTTGGTACGCGCCTGCCTTCAATGCCAACGGAATTCCCGTTTCTACAAGCAGCAGCCAGCGAGATCTTTCGAACTTTATGAATCGGATTGATCGTGGTCTGTCGGTTGTTTTGGAACCGGAACCCACTAAGTAAACCTACCAAAAGCTCTTTAACACTCCTAACCCCCAATGAAATTTGGGGGTTTTTTATGTTATTATGTTTGACATTTTTTTGTAAAAATGCTTTAATAGCTCAAGTTCCTTACAACAAAACAATATTGTCCTCTGCCAAATGGAAAATGGGGACGAAGGAGGAGTGATGAGACAAAATTGTATATGGTTGGTTATTTTGGTAGCGATTATGTTTTCAATGTTGACGACCAGTGTTTCGTCCGATGAAATATCGGATCAACAGCTGGAAAGAGATCTTCAGAAAGCTACTGCCACGGTGTATATTAATACTGATGAAGGAGATATGGAACCAATATGTTCAGCTGTGGCGTTCAAGCGCGGAGCTGATAATACTTATTATTTTATCACTTCATCTGATTGTCTCGGTGATGACCTGGTTGTGAGTTTATTTGGAGATGTTATTACTGAGATGGATTTTTATCTTGCTTTCAATCAAGCCGGCAAGGTAAAAATGTTTCCGGCGAAGATTACTCAAGTTATTCGTAGTCAGCAATTGTATGGTGGGGGAGTTGTAATTTTTCAGTCAGTTCTTTATTGGAATATTCCGGTTATTCCACTGGCGACTGATTCAATGAAAGCCGGTGAAAAAATAATTAATTACTCCCTGATCAGTAATCCGGATCAGCCCATATTTAATGGTTGGGTGACCAGAATGAAGGTTTCAAAACCGTTAGTGGTCAATGGAATAGAAAATTTCAACGCCATTGTACTTTGTGTGAATCAGAATATAGACAATAAATTGGCTGTATCTGATCCGATAATTGTTAGTCGTGATCAAAGAGTCATTGTAGCTATTTTTGTTGGCACGGCTAATTATTTTGGGGTGAAAAAGCCGGCCGCTGTTCCTATCAATAAAATTATTACATCCGCACCCACAGAAGACAAACAGTAGATTTTTTGTTCATTTTAACCCCCGACATTGTTCGGGGGTTTTATTTTTTCCTCATAACTTGACTGTTTATTCAACCGTATGTTAATGTAATTATACAGGTTCTTTAACAAACAAAATAACCAATTGCCTTAGGGAGGCTTCAAATGGACAACAGAACGTTTAAACAAATTTGTCTTATTGCCGGCATTACATTGGTCGGCTCCATGCTTGTGGTGTTGTTGTGTATGGTGGCTTTTATGGCTGGTTCTATGAATAATCGCTTGGTTGTTCAACAGCCAATTTATGGCTACGCGCCTCCGCCGTCGATTTCCGAATCAGAGGAATCGCTTGCGCAGTTGGAAAATGACGCAATCAATGCTACTGCCTTGCTATATTTTGAAAACAAATCCGGCGGAATGGATTTTTATTGTACCGCCACCGCTTTTGAGAGGGTGGGTCATTACTATAAATTTCTTACCGCCGCGCATTGTGTTTCCAGTGACGATACTGTCAATAAAATGGTTCGTATTAAGCCGGGGAAATGGTATATCAATTTTGATATGCCTAACAATAATGAATTTCATAGAGCGAACGTACTCGCTGCCGGTTATATGTCAGACGGAGATGATGTAGCGGTATTGGGGGCTTATCTGGATGATTTTAACCCGATTATTAATTTGTCTCAGGAAGACGCTGTAATCGGTGAACGCATAATTAATATTGCTGGTCCGCGTGACCTTGGAAAGCAGCTTATTCGGGGTAATATCAGCCAAGTAACTCCTGGGAGAGGTTCGTTTTTGAGTGATAGAATAATGATTCAGATTCATAGCGGTGGTGGTTCGTCCGGTTCGGCGATTATTAGCCAGAATAAGAAAGCAATTGTTGGTGTATTGGTAGCTGGTTTCGGTGGTTTTTTTCAAATGGAACCGTTTTACGATGTAACTGTAGCTGTTCCTATTGGAAAGTTTCATCGTTTTTGGGCAGCTATCAAAGCGAATAATTATGAACATTTTAATTTTGAAAGTTATGAGCCGACAAATCAGCTTTCAAAGGATATGGACACTCCGGTTGATTCCGACACTGGAACAGATGCTGGAGTTGATTGTTCTAATTCGGACAAATAAATCCATTGATTTTGTTTCTTAATTAACTTAGTTCTTTTATGTCTTATCCTCCTAACTTTGGTTAGGAGGATATTTTTTTTAATTTGTCAAAAGCGAGCCATAATGCTAAGATATATAATAAAAATAGAAATTATGACTAAAATTATCAAACCGATAAAATTAAAAAAAGGTGATACAGTTGGAATAATCGCTCCATCAGAGCCTATTATTTATAAACAAAAGTTCAGACGCGGTGTTCAGGAATTAAAAAAGTTGGGACTAAAAGTTGTTTTTAGTAAAAATATTTTTAAGCGTTATGGCGGATATATGGCGGGAACACCAGAAGACCGACTTGATGATTTACATAGCATGTTTAAAAACAAAAAAATCAAGGCTATTTTTGCCGCGCGAGGTGGATTTTGTTGTAATCAACTTTTGTCTTTGATTGATTGGAAATTAATTAAAAAAAATCCAAAAATAATTTTTGGTTATTCTGATGTTACTGTTTTACTTAATGCTATTTATCAAAAAACAGGATTAGTAACTTTTCATGGTCCTAATGTTGAGTTGTCCATATCCCAATGGGGACATTATACAAAAAAATATTTTTCTAAAGCCGTTTTTTCAGATGATATAGTTGGTAAAATTATTCAGTTAACTAAGTGGAAAATATTAAAAAAAGGCAAAGCGTCTGGTCGTCTAATTGGTGGAAATTTAAGTGTTTTAAGAACCTTATTAAATACACCTTACAATCCTAATTGGAAAAACACTATTTTATTTTGGGAAGATACGGGAATAACTTGTGAAGATTTAGATCATTTTTTGACCCATTTGAAATTAGCAGGAGTTTTTGATAAAATTTCAGGTATGATTATCGGAAAAAATAATAAATTAAACAAAATAGAGGAAAAGTCTGATTTAAACAAACTGTTATTTTTGTCACCAGAAAAAATAATTTTAGAAATTACTAAAAAGTACAAGTTTCCCATTATTAGTGACGTTGATTTTGGACATAGTGGTGAACAAATTACAATTCCAGTGGGTGTTAAGGCAACTATTGATACTTCCAAAAAATTGTTTTCTATAGACGAAAATGCAGTTAACTAGTTTATGAAATTAAAATTTTTATTACTAGTTATTTATCTTTCTGTTTTTGGTGGCGCTATTGGCGTATTTGCCAAGGTAGCTTTACCGGCTTTTTCGCCAATGGTAATGATTTTTTATAGAGTTCTTATTTCAGTGGTTATTTTTACTGCTGTTTTTATTTATCAAAAAAAATTATTATCCGCCTTTAAAGTTATTTTCAGGCATTGGGGCAAGTTTATTATTTTGTCATTGTCCTGTGTCGGTTTGGCAATGGTGGTAGGTTTTTTAGGTTTGCGTTATACCACCGCCATTAATTACGGTTTGATTTATAATCTTAGCCCGATTTTCATAATATTTTTTGCCCGTTTGCTGTTAAAGGAAAAAATGGGGCGGTTTGATCCGATTTTTATTCTGATGGCTTTTTTAGGCGTGGCGGTTATCGTCACCAATGGAAAGTTTGCCATTAATATTCTGGAACCGCATTTTTTTGGCGATTTTTTGGTTTTGATTTCCGCTTTGGGCTGGGCGCTTTATTCAGTTCTGGGAACTAGATTTTCCCGTGTTGCTTCGGAATTTGATTCCTTAACCATAAATTTCGGGTCGCTTTTGATTGGTGTGATTTTTTTGTCGCCGATTGTGTTTTTTGGAATGCCGGACGGCGGAATTACCATGTCCGCTCTAAGTATTAAAACTGTTTTAAATCTTTTGGGTTTGGCTGTTTTATCCACCGCTTTTCTTTTTTTCCTCTGGTTCAAGTTCATTAAGGAAAAAGGAGGAACTTGGGCGTCGCTGGTCGCTTTTTCGGAAAATCTGAGCGGAGTGCTTCTGCCGGTTATTTTTTTGGGAGAAAAATTGACCCCGGCGGTTTTGACCGGAGGCGCGCTGATTGTTTTGGCGGTGGTGGGGAAAGAATTGTTCGATCGCAAACCGACGGCGTAATTTTATTTTAAATTAAAAAACATTCCAGGAGTTGGGATGTTTTTTTGTTCCGAGACTAGGATTTTTACCCTCTCACCAATTTTAGAGTGTTGTACTTTTCGGCAAGGTTCCGAGACTAGGATTCGAACCTAGATAACGAGATTCAGAGTCTCGTGTCCTACCATTAGACGATCTCGGAACTCTGACGAAAAGTAAAATTGTAATTTTATATAAATTGGTGAGGGGGCGGGCCTAGACCTGCCTGCCGGCAGGCAGGTAACGAGATTCAGAGTCTCGTGTCCTACCATTAGACGATCTCGGAGTTTAATTATTGCCAAATTGGTTCGCCCGAAGTCAAAGTGTTCAACAGTTCTTTGTTGACTATTTTTACATTTGCCCATTTCCACCCGCGTTTTTTGAAAATGTCAGGGTGGGCGATATACTGTTTTTGCGTTTTGGAAATCAGATAAATACGTTTACCGTTTTGTACTTTAACCAGAGTTTTTGGTTCTGTAAAGAGAACACGAGCCGGGCCATTGGCTTGGCCAGTAATGCGGTCAAAATCATGTAATGTTTTCAAAATAGTATCATATTTATAGCGAAAGTCAAGCCCTTTAGGATTGCCAGAATCTTGAACAATAAATTCTTTTTTAGCATCATCAAAACCGCTTATAACCATCATGTGATAGGAAGAACCGTCTTGACGGAATCTTAAAGCGGGATTATTCAATTCAAAACCGTAGTGCATTGAGATGACTGGTCGTTTGACCATCAATTCATTTTTTATTTCATCCAGAGTCGGATTTTCCTTAATAGTAGCAGTGAAAGATAAAAATTTATTTATAAATTGCATTGTTTCTTCGGCATTGGTATCTTTGTTAAAACCGAACAGTTCGTTTTCTAGGGTAAAAATTGGCAGCATTAATTTTTTTGCTTCAGCGTTGGTTAATTTATTTTTTCCTTGGTAATATTGATCAATCATGGTTATGGTTGCTTCTTCGCAGGCGTTTTTCCACGGATCAATCCATTTTCCATCCGGAACCTCAACAGCAAAAGGAATTTTTAATTTTATAAAAGTTATTTTTTTAGCCGCTAAAGATTTGATTGGATTAGATAAAATAAAAACCGCCATGAATAGCGGAATTAAAAATATGATAATATTTTTTTTCAACATATTGTTAAGAAACAACTTCTCCGCCGAATTCTGTCGCTAACTCTGTTAATACGGGATCGTTGGGAATATCGGTTTCGTTTTGCTGTGTTTGTGGATCAACTTCGCATAAAATTCTCATTTTTTCTTTAAATAATTCTTGCAAACCGTCTTCAATGGCCATTCTAGATTTTTTTTCTTCAATTTTTTCTTTATGAAATAAATAAGGCACAGTAAAAGTCAAATATTGTCCATCCCAATTTTTCAATTCCGCCATTTTTAGAACAAAAATTAAAGAATGGTATTCTTCAGATAGTTTATTGATTAATTCAGGCCAGCGATTTTGAATGTCAGCAAAAGAAATCCCAGGTGACAACGTGTTTTTACTTTCAATCGGCTTAACAGAATTTTTTTTATGTATGGTTTTTTGTATTGTTGGTGTTTCATGTGTTTCTTTTTTTGTTTCAGATTTTTTACTGGAAGTTGCCGGTTGTACATCGTTAGAATTAGAAATTGAACCCGTATAGTCTCCACTCAACTCAATTACCATTAGTTCTAGGGGTAATTGAGGAATAGGTGATTGTTTCATTTCTAAACGTCGGCGCATGACGGCTTCCATTATGTGAATAATTTCTTCAGTGGAAAATTTTTCAGAAAGTTCTTTAAGTTTTTTTCTGGCCGAATCATTTAAATCTGAAAAATGCAAATTTTTTTGTCCGAGTTGTGTAATCATAATGGTGCGAAGAGTTTCAATTAAATCCAGAGTAAATTGTTCCAAGTTTATCCCAGTTATTACCATTTCTCCTATTAATTCAAGAGCTTGTGTCGGATTTTTTTCAACTAGTGTTTCTAAGAAAATTATAATTTGTTCAATGTCAGTTGCCGGCAATATTGTTTGAATATCTTTTTCTGTTATTTTTTTTAAATCAAGCGACAAAATCTGTCCAAGCAGGCTTTCGGCGTCGCGCAAGCAGCCGTCACTTTTTCCAATGATACGTTTAATAACCATTGGGTCAACTTTTATACCTTCTTCTTCGGCAATTGTCTGCATTTTTTTGGTGATTAAATCAGGAGAAATTTTTTGAAAATTAAATCGTTGGCATCGGGAAATAATAGTAGCTGGAATTTTATGCCATTCAGTGGTGGCCAAAATAAAAATTATATGAGCAGGCGGTTCCTCCAAAGTTTTAAGCAGAGCATTAAAAGCCGGAGTAGACAGCATGTGCACTTCGTCGATAATAAATATTTTATATTTGGAGTGTGATGGCCGGAATTGTGCACTGTCAATGATATTTTCGCGTACGTTATCAACACCAGTATGTGACGCAGCATCTATTTCAATAACATCAATGTTTCTACCCTCGGTAATTTCTATACACGAAGAACATTTATTACAAGGTTCAAATTTTCTTTCTTTTCGATCCTGACAATTGACGGCCTTGGCGATTAAACGCGCCAAAGTGGTTTTGCCAATGCCGCGCGGTCCAGAAAATAAATAAGCATGCGCCATGCGATTGGTGGCGATTTCATTGGTGATGGTTTGTGTTAGATGTTCTTGTCCGAGCAGGTCGGAAAAAGTTTGTGGACGGTATTTCCTGTAAAGAGTGGACATAAGTCAAATGTGGGATTATAAAAATCCGTCTTAAACAAAAAGTGTTTTAATTATACTTACAAACGTGGCCCGGAGTCAACACCAATTTCTCTTTTACTTGTCGCCCCAAGTTTAGAACGTTCCATAATTTCTTCTTCAACAATTTCTCTCGGGCGGCCATATTTTAAACGGGATAATTCTTTGATTGCCGCTGCCAGTTCGGTATTGCCTTTTTGTGGCGGATAGGGACTAAAATTAAACGGTTTAGCTGCCGTGTTGTCAATTAATAATTTTAAATAGACAGTGTATTGTTCAATATTGATTAAATCATAAGCTCCAAAAACAGGTGCAAATTCTTTAGCTAATATTTCAGCATCTTCAGTGCCAATGCGATAAACAGCAATCGTACCGGCATTTCCCAAGACAGCATCACGAACAGTGGATTTTCCTTTATTATCTTCCAGTTGTTTTAAATATTGATGGGCAATAGTAAGATTTAATCGGTATTTTCGAGCTTCAGAAAGAATGGTGGCAATAGATTCGGTAATAAAGTTTTGAAATTCGTCTATATATAAGAAAAAGTCGTGACGTTGGTCTTCAGGAAGAGAAGCTCGTTCCATTGCTGCCATTTGCAGTTTGGAAACAATAATCATGCCCAATAAATTGGAATTAATTTCTCCAACCAAACCTTTGGCCAAATTAACTAATAATATTTTTTTCTTATCCATTATTTCACGGAAATTAAAACCGGAATGTGTTTGTCCGACAATATTGCGAACCATTGAATTTTCCACAAATCGTCCGACTTTGGAAATTAAATAACCAAGCATTTCCGATTTGTGAAAGTCGGAGGTTTTTGCCATTTCTTGATTCCAAAAATTTAAAACCACCGGATCTTTAATTTTCTTTTTCCATTCAGTCACAAAAGTATCATCAGTAAACATTCTTGGAATCTCAGCAATGGTACCGGGATTTTCATTGTCTGACATTAAAGTCAGCATCACATTTCTCATTTGATGTTCAAACATCGGTCCAATCATTGATGGATCGGTGACCAATTTATAAAAAATTGATATCATTTCTTGATTAATAAAATCTTTTTGATCCTCTGTTTTTGCTTCCAACATATTTAAACCAATCGGTCGTTCTACATCGGACGGATTAAAATAAATCACATCTTCTGCTCGTTCTTTTGGTACATGCTGTAAAACATACTCAACAAAATCTCCGTGCGGATCTATAACACAAACACCCTCGCCGTTTTGTACATCTTGAACGGCCAAATTTTGTAATAATACGGTTTTACCGCTGCCTGATTTACCAACCACATAGAAATGACGTCTTCGATCAGCTCTTTTCATTTTTACGATAGTTTCTTCACCTCGATAAACAGTTCTCCCAAGAGTAATGCCTTCCCGTGGCATATTTACTGGCGGAGGGGCTTTACGAGCTCCAAGCCAGTTAATATGAGGTGTTTCAGTTAAAGATGTCGGTAAATGCCAAAAACTGGCCATTTCCTCAGTATTGGTTATCATAGATAAACCGGGTCGCATTGTTCGGTGAATTGATTCACGAATTAATGTGTCTGGTTTTTTTGGAATAACTGCACCAAAAGAATTACCGTAACGGTAAATGTTATATTGATTAAATGAGTTTAAGATATTTTCTAAGTTTAATTGAGCTTTTTCGTTGGAGGATGAAGTACTGACAACACGAATTGTAATTTCCAATCCGCCGTGGCTGATTTTATCTTCCATTCCTTTTAACATTTCTTCTTCCATTTGTGTCATTCGGTAAGATTCAGTGGGGGATTGTTCCTTGTTTTGTTTTTTTGGTTTAGACCATTTTTTAAATAAGTTTGATATACCGGTTCGGCGCACTACATTTTCAAATTTTTCTCCGGCGCGTATTTCTCTAATTATTCTTACTCCGTCTTTTCGCCATTCGGTTGAAGCCGGACGAACGACGTATTGAATAATAGCCCCCTCATTTTCTACTAGTTTGCTTAAGGGATTTAATAATCCCACAAGTGGATCACTGTCCATTTGTTTATATGTTTTGAACGGAAAAACTGATTTTTGTTTGAACCACAGGTAAGCGCCGACTATGTGGCTATCCGGTTTGAAAATATTATAATCGGTTTCTTCGGTAATTTCCGCGTGTGGATACTGAGCGTGGATTTGTTGAGAAACAAAATCTTTCATTTTATCAGGTACGGCCACATAAAAAGATATTTTACTGTCTCTGACCACCACTTCAAATGAAAAAAGTTCTTTTGGTCCCAAAAACCATGACATAAATCCTTGTTCGCGCCGCAATCCGGCAAGGGAAGAAAATAAAGTGGCAGCTATGGCAATTTGCTCACGATTTTGACTAACGGTATCAGTGCCAGCATTTAAAGTTTCACCTTTTTTTTCTTTTGGTACGCGGATAAGTATGATGGTTTTGTGAAAAGCCTTACTATCAAGATTTTTTATTTGAAGAATTTTTCTAATCAAATTAAAAACAATAATTAAAGCGGCAACAAAAAGTGGAATCAGTAATAACCAAAGCCAATCCGCGCTTGGTGTTGGAATTGTTGAGGCGCTTAAAGACATTGTGTCAAGCGGATTGATTGGAAATTGATTTTCCATGCTAAAGTTGATTTTTATTTTTTAGACCTATAATGTAATCGGTTTTTATTTTTGCCTCTTGTTCAAGAAAAAAACGGTTTACGCCGGGAAGCATATATAACCATTCTAAAATTAATCTAAATATTTTTTTTACTTTAATTTTGGTAGCGTGCAGCAGTTCGCTTATTTTATCCGCTGTTTCCTCGCCTTTTATTTTAAATTCTTGTTGGGCGATAGGGGAGAGTTTTTCGTATGATTCCCGAATTCCTTCCTCCATTATTTTTTCCACCTTTAATGCTAATTCGTCTCGGATTATCCGTGTCGGCGGGATAATTTTTTTCTTTTTAAAAGGCAGTTTGGAAAGTAATGATTTTTCCTGTGTGGCCGATTTTGTTTCAGGAAATGATTTTTTTTCGTTTGGCTCTGTTTCCTTCTCATTATTGGTTATTTCCGCGGTTGGAATATTCAAAGAATCCGGCTTTGTTTCAATGGCCGGGTAGCGTTCAATCTCAGGAATTATATTCTCCTGTTTTTTGATATCCATAACAATATTAATGATATTATTATACCATATTATATGAAATGAGGACAAATGGGTTTTGTGGGCAAAATTATTGAATAAAACCTTGAAATTGAGGGTGTTTTAAATTTTTAATTTTTAAGGTTTAAGATTATTTTTATTTAATTATTAAAATATGGTATAATAAATTACATTAAAAATTAAAACTTAAAATTATGAAAAATAATAAGTATATTCAAGAAATTGAAACCAAGGGCATTAAGTGGATAAATGTATCAAAACAGTCCGAACCAGAATTGAATTATTTGCAAAAGCAGTTTGATTTGGACGAATTAGATATTAAAGAAAGTTTGCCGCCATTTCAACGCGCCAAAATCGCTAAGCGTCCGGATTATTATTTTATGGTTTTGCATTTTCCAATTTTTGATCGCGTTAGTCGGCGGCTATTGTTTACCGAAGTCGATTTCTTTTTAAGCCATAATTATTTAATTACAGTTCATGATGGAAAATTGATTGCTTTGGAACAATTTTTTAATCAGTGCAAGAAATATCCGCAAATGAGCAATGAATATTTTACCGGTTCAGCGGTGCATATTTTATTTGAATTATTAAACAGAATGTTGGAAGCGATTTTTCCTATTTTATTGCATGTTAATGATGATATTACTTTGGTGGACAAAAAATTATTTACTCATATCTCCGGACAAGAAATGGCGGAAGAGGTTTTACGCTTAAAAACCAATGTAGTTACTTTTCGTCGGACTATGCAGGGACACAGAACGGTGATGGAACGTTTGATTTTGTATAGTGGAATGTTTAATGATAAAAATTTGGATTTGCAAGCACAGCAGCATTACATTAACAGTTTGCGTGAATTTACTTCTGAAATTTGGCATATGTTGGAGAATCAAAGAGAAAGCATTAATGCTTTACATGAAACCAATGAGTCAATTATTAGTTTGCGTACCAACCAAGTAATGAAAATTTTGACTATAATCTCAGTGATTACTTTTCCATTATCGTTGTTGGCGGCGATTTTTGCCATTGACGCGCCTGGCCGACCGTTTGTTGATTGGCCTTATGGATTTTGGATTATTTGTGGATTAATGGTTCTTGGCGCGACATTTATGATTTCTTTGTTTAAAAAGAAAAAATGGCTGTAATTAAATAAAATCAAAAGATCGCCTTGTTGCAACTTGGCGATCTTTTTAAATTGACTAAATACTTGTCATGTGCTAAGTTACTTTTGGTGTTCTTTAAAAATTATTCAGCCAAAAAGTCACTTTGGTCGGAGGAAACAATGAGTCAGAAAAAAGAGTCTATGAGTCGTTTGGAAAAAGATTTGCTGGCGGCTACAGTTTTTTGTATCATGATTGTAAATATAACGGTTAAGGATGAAAAAACCGGCAGGAAAAAGAGGCAGGACGATGTTCGTCAATTTTCCGCCACCGCCTTTGAAAAGGAAGGCAACATTTATCGATTTATAGCGGCGGCGCATTGTATTGGTGACAATAATCAGATGTGTGATGATATTATGAATAATTCGTTGAAAATTCCTCCCATGATTTATTTGTCCAAAAATAGTCTGGCTACTAAACAGGGTATCTATAGAGCTAAATTAGTAGCTATGGGAAAATTGTCTGAAGGTGAAGATTTTGCCGTTTTGGAAGCGGAAATAAACGATTGTGAAATAACGGTTATCCCATTAGTAGATTCTAATTTGGAAATGGGCGATGAAGTCATTAATATTGCCACGCCAATTGGTTGGGACAAAACATTGTTTCGTGGTTATGTCGCCAATCTAAATATGGATAAATTTAAATATTCCATCGGAGAAGATTCAATTGAAATTAAAACTGCCATACTGTGCAGTCTGCCATCTGGACCTGGTTCTTCCGGTTCAGCCATTGTCAGTGAAAAACATGGCGGCATTGTGGCAATTTTAGTATCCAGTTTGAAATCCGGAAAAAAAACAATTGCGCCCGTTTCGGTTGTTTTACCGATTAGAATGTTTAAAGAGTTTTGGAAGATGTTTAAATTGGAAATTAAATCTAATCAATATTTTGAAGAAAATATTGATTTTGTTTAATTTAGAGGTTGTCACGGAAAAATCGGCTGAATAATATTTTTTGTTCTTTCTTAAATTTACCCCGATTCAAATCGGGGTTTTTATTTTATCTCTTGACCATCTTATATATAGTTGGTAGATTACCTTATTGTTCTTTTACAATAACAACGCTTAAGGAGGCGAAAAATGGTTAAGAAGAATGAATCCGGACTTGTTACTCAACCTAAAGAAAGTTTTTTGTCGCCATTGGAACAAAAGGCGATGGCGGCAACCGGTGTGATGACATCTATGATGGAAGCTGTAGATAGTGCTACTGGAGAAAAATTTTTGATACCTCGGGGTATGTGTACAGCCACGGCCTTCAAACGCCGTGGCAATGTCTATTATTTTATTACCGCCGCGCATTGCGCTGGTATAGCCGGACCTACTCAGGGTGATATGTGTTTACCTGAAGATAGTGATCGTGGTTTTATTAGAGTAATGCCATGGAAATGGTTTATTGATTTGAGCGAAGGCGGTTTATCACTGTCTGTTTTGCATGAAGCAGAACTTTATTCCATTGGTCACACTGGACAAGGCGATGATTTTGCTGTTTTTAAAGTTAAGTTGCAAAAACCTATTCCAGTTATGCCACTGGCTCTCTGGGATCCGCGAGTTGGTGAGCCCGTCATCAATGTGGCCGCGCCGGCGAATTTGGGCAAGCAGCTTTTTCGTGGTCATGTCAGTAGAGAATATTTTTCGACTAGGGGTGACAAAGATGCGGGAAAGGTTTTGTTTCAGTTGCCGTGCGCCCCAGGTTCTTCCGGTTCGTCCATTATTAGTCAGTCGCAAAAAGGTATTATTGCTATTTTGAATGAATCAATTAGTATTTCTTCGACCACAGATGATGGTAAAGAATTTGTTACTCAACTTAATTCTGCCGCTTTGCCTGTTAGTCGGTTCGTGAAGTTTTGGAAATTATCCGAAAAAGGTGAATACCCTTATCCGGCTTTTGTTCCGTTGAATTTTCAGCCATGGATGCTTGGCTTGGAGGATATACCCGAATTAAACGATGCTTGTGGCAATTGTGAAGGTTGTGAATGTCATTCTAAAAAAAACATTCACGGAAGATGAACCATCGGAATCACTTTTAGAAAAATAGGGTATTTCTTCGACTGAAGAAGTGTCTGAATAATTTTTGTTCTTTTTACCCCACCTATTTAGGTGGGGTTTTTATTTTAAATAATACCCATTTAAATGGGTATTATTTATTTCAACATTCAAAAATTTATTTTTTATATTTTTGTTACTTTTGTTCCGGTAGTGTCGTCTTCAACCTGATATCCAAGTACAATCAGTCGATCGCGAATTTCGTCGCTGGTTTGCCAATTTTTATTTTTTCTCGCTTCATCCCGTTTAAAAATCAATTGTTGTATTTCTTTTGGCAATTCTTCTTGTTGATCAAGTTTTTCTACCTGATTTTTTATATCCAAACCAAAAATTTCGTCAAATTTTAAAATTGTTTGCCAGTTGATTTGTTTATTTTTTATAGCCGTCCAAACTCCGGCCAGTGCTTTTGGTGTATCCAAATCATTATTAACCGCTGTTAAAAATTCATTTTCCAAGTTAATGTCGGTTTTAATTTCTTTGGTTTTTAATTCTGCCGCCGCTTGGTATAAATGATGTACACCGCTGGCAGCTGCTTCTAACGCTTCCCAAGAAAAATTTAATTGTTTGCGATAATGAGTTTGCAGTAAAAAGTAGCGGTAGGCTAGAGAGTCAATTCCTTTCTCTTTCAGCGTATTCACAGTGATAAAATTGCCGGACGATTTGGACATTTTTACATAATTCATTAAACCACATTTGGGACATTTGCCCATTTGATTTTCTGATCTACCTTCTCTATTTATCCCCTGAATTGCGATTTTATGTATCATTTTAGGAATATATTTTTCACCACACGATTCACAAATTACCTCATCGTTTGTATTTGTCGGAGGAATTTTTATAAATTCATTATGTAACCAGTAATTTGCCATTGTTTTTCCGTTGGCGGTTTCGCTTTGGGCTATTTCATTAGTGTGATGGACGGGAACATGATCAATACCGCCACAATGAATATCAAATGGCTGACCGAGATATTTTACCGACATAGCCGAACACTCAATATGCCAGCCAGGAAAACCAACGCCCCAAGGACTGCTCCATTCCATCTGTCGTTTTTGTCCAAATGGTGAAAATTTCCACAAAGCAAAATCAGTTATATTTTTTTTGCCACCCATGTTCACTCTGGCTCCGCCAAGCAATTCGTCTTTATTCAACTGCGCTAATTTGCCGTAATCGTTTAATTTGGAAGTGTCAAAATAAATTCCGTCGGAAGTTTCATAAATAAAACCTTTTTTCTCAAGTTTTTTTATAAGTTTAATTTGTTCTTTAATGTGAACGGTTGCTCGGCACCAAATATCCGGTTCCTCAATATTTAAATCGGCTAAATTTTCTCGGAATGCCTTGATATAAAAAGCGGCGATATCCCAAGCGCTTTTTCCTTCGCGCTTGGCTCCTTTTTCCATTTTATCTTCACCTTCGTCGGCGTCGCTGGTTAAATGTCCGACGTCGGTGATGTTCATTACATGTTTAACTTTATAACCATTATATTTTAAGACACGTTTTAAAATATCTTCAAAAATATAGGAACGAAGATTTCCGATGTGTGCGTAATTATAAACCGTCGGGCCGCAAGTGTATATTCCAACTTTTCTGTCTTTAATTGGTTTAAATTCTTCAATTTTTCTATTTAAAGTGTTGTATAGATTGATATTCATATATTGAAAAGATGATGTTGATATTTTATCCTAAAATAAGGAAGTTATCAACAGGGGATACCATAAATTGTCTTTATTTGATATAATATAATCAATAAACTAATATGGATTTCGTCTGTTTAGTTGTTTATTGGATTTTAAAATTACTATCTTATTATGTGTTCATTATTTTCAAAACCAAAATCTTATTTAGGAGTTGATTTGGGTGCCGGTGGCATAAAAGTAGTAGAGGTACAGGAAGTTAAAAAACGTCCCATGCTTTTTACTTATGGTTTTACTTCGGAATTTCAGGACATTCATCGTTTATCGGCTGGCAAAGAAATAGAACCGGAAGATTTTCAGGTTGAACAAACTGAAGGAATTCGGCCAGTGAAAAAGAATTTGCCACAGATTGGAATAAGTGAACAAAAAATAGACAAATACGCCGCTACGTTGAAAGAAGTTTGTCGCCAAGCAAAAACCAGTTCTAAAAATGCTTCAGTCAGCTTGCCTGTTTCGGCGGTTTTTCATTCTATTGTCACTTTGCCGAAAGTTAATGAGAAAGATTTAAATTCAATTTTAAAAGCGGAAGTAAAAAAGCTTTTGCCATATCCGATAGATGATATGGTTTTAGATTATCAGATTTTAGAAAAATTTTCTGATGAGCGGCATAAAAAAATAATGGTGAATGCTGTGCCGAAGAGTATTGTGGAATTTTATACCAAAGTTTTTCAACGTGCTGGTTTGATATTAGATTCATTGGAGCCGGAATCAACCGCTTTAGAGCGGGCTTTGGTGGGTCGTGATCAGGCGGTGACGATGTTGATTGATATGGGCGCAGAACGTACTAATTTGTTTATTATTGATCAAACTGTTCCAATTACCAACCATACGATTGAGTCTGGCGGAAATAAAATAAATAAAATTTTATCGGCCACTCTTGGTGTGGATGAAAAATTGGTTGAGCGAATGAAGCGTGATTTGTTTGATAATTCATCAAAATCAAACAATGGACAAAAATTAGACAAAGAAAATTTTATTAAATTATTGGATCCGATTATTGATCCGATTGTTAAACAGATTGAGTATAGTTTTGATTTGTATTTGCATCAAGGTGGAAATGAAAATAAGCGACCGGAAAAAATAGTTTTAACCGGTGGCGCGGCTATGATGCCGTATTTAGCGGAATATTTAGAGGATACCTTTAAAATAAAATGTTATCTTGGCGATCCGTGGGCCAGAGTTGTCTATCAAGATAAATTAAAACCGGTTCTTAATGAAATTGGACCGAGAATGTCAGTCGCTGTCGGATTGGCTTTGCGTAAATTGTCATAATTTTTTAATTATGCCAAGTAAAGAAAAAATAGACAAACCACACATTCTATTGATTGAAAGCGATGAGTTTTTGGGCGGTATTTATGAAAAAAATTTGTTAATGGAAGATTTTAAAGTCACTCGGGCGATTAATGGTGAGCGGGGGTTAAAGTTGGCAGAAACCAAAAAACCGGATTTGATACTATTAGCCGTATTATTGCCAAAAATTAACGGATTTGAAATTTTGGCGGAATTAAAAAAAGATAATGCAACTAAAAATATACCGGTAGTTATGTTAACTAAGCTTGGTTCCAAAGAAGATGTTCAAAAAGGTGCGGTTTTGGGGGCGGCGGATTATTTGATTAAGGGACATTTTAGACCATCTGAGCTTGTGGATAAAGTAAAAGTAATTTTGTCGTTTTTCTAAATGTGTGATATAATAAGAAACAATTAAACAACTATCCAAGAAAGGGGGTGACAATTATGAATAAAAAAGGTTTTACCTTGATTGAATTATTGGTGGTTATCGCCATTATTGGCTTGTTGTCAACTTTGGCAGTCGTGGCTTTAGGTTCAGCTCGTGAAAAAGCTCGCGATTCAAAGCGTTTGTCAGATGTGAAACAAATGCAGACAGCTTTGGAACTTTATTTCACCGATTATAATACTTATCCGACTTCCACCGTGGCTTCATTGGGTACAGGCAGTGCTTTGTGTTTAGGAAGCGAAGGTTGGGCAGCTACTTGTACAGGAAATCCTTATATGGGCTTAGTCCCGAAGGATCCGCAAGACCCGACACAGGTTTATACCTATGAAGGTTCTGCTGCTACCGATTATACGATTACCGCAGTGTTAGAAGGTACAGTAAACGGCTTGACCGGAACTGTTAGCGCAACACCAAGTGGTATTCAATAATTTTTTGAAAATTATATTTAAAAACTCCGCCGAAAGCGGGGTTTTTAAATTTGATAATAAAAAAGCCCCGGCGAAATTAATTTCGTCCGGGGCTTGATGTGTTAAAGAACAGTCCTACATAAACAAGTGGATGATGTAACCGAAGAGAAGAATTAGCAATGGTGTCACAAAAGGCTTGAGAATTAAAATTACTTTTTCGCTGGTGATTCGGTCTGTTTTTTTCTTGTCGTCGTTCTCGTCTTTTTCCTGATATGTCAGGTAACGGACAGTCAGACTGATGCCGACGGCGGCGACAATGGACAGTTCTGGTAGGCCGAAGACCGGTACTATGAACCACCCCCACAGCATGCTCAGCACGAATCCGCTGATAATAGTACCGAGAGCCAGAAGTAACACGACACCCAGAGCGCTGGCGAGAATTGTCAGAATGCAAACGAAAATCGTTGTCAATTTCTTAAACATCTCTTTTCTCCTTGTTTTTGAGCCAATTTAATGGCCTTGGTTGATTTTTAAAAGAACGGAGTATTATAGCATATTTTGGGAGTTTTGTCAAGAGTTTCCAAAAGCGAGTTTTTTTGCTTTTTATTCCAAAAATGATATAATTAGAGCAATAAAATATTATTATGTTAGAGAATATTTTGTATTATTTTGTGTTATTTGGTTTCGGTTTAACCATCGGCAGTTTTGTAAATTGTCTAGTGTGGCGTACATACAATAATATTAGTGTGGCCGCTGGTCGTAGCCGATGTGTTCATTGTGGAAGATTTTTGTCTTGGTATGAAAATGTACCGGTTTTTAGTTATATATTTTTAAAAGGCAAATGTCGAATGTGTCAAAAGCCGATTCCAGCTCATTATCCGGCAGTAGAATTGTTTGGTGGATTGATTTTTTTAGCGGTTGGTTGGTTTAACAAAAATTATTCTGTTTTTAGTGAGTGGCATTTAGTTAGAGATTTGGTGTTTGTTTCTATTTTAGCCATAGTTTTTTTGTATGACTTGCTTTATCAGATTATTTTAACTAAATTAATTTTGTTTGGATCAGTTGTCGGAGTAGTGTTTAATATTTTTATTTTTCATCAGGATGTATATAAAATGTTAATCGGCGTGGCTATTGGTAGTGGATTTTTTTTATTGCAATATTTAATTTCTCGCGGACGATGGATTGGCGGCGGTGATATTAGATTAGGATTAATGATGGGGGTTTGGTTGGGGTGGCCAAATATTTTAGCTGCTTTATTTTTTGCTTATATGTTAGGGTTAATAGTATCCATCCCTCTATTGATTTTTAAAAACAAACAATGGGATTCTACTATTCCTTTTGGTACATTTTTAGCTGCTGGCACTTTCTGGGCTTTATATTGCAGTGACAGCGCGATTGAATGGTATTTGGGATTATTAGGTTAAATGTATGAATAAACATGAAGTTGAAAAAAGAATACAAAAATTACGGAAAGAGATAGATTATTATCGCCATCAATATCATGTGTTGGATAAGTTAGAAATTTCTGAGGCGGCTTTGGATTCTTTAAAAAAAGAATTGTATGATTTAGAAACAAATTATCCAGATTTAATTACGCCAGATAGTCCGACTCAGCGGGTGGCCGGCGAAGCATTGGATAAATTTGAAAAAGTAAAACATAAAGTTACTCAGTGGAGTTTTGATGATGCGTTTTGCCGTGAGGATATGGAAACTTGGCGTGATAAAATTTTTAATTATTTAGAAAAACAGACCGGTAAGCGGCCGTTGGAATTTGATTATATGTGTGAATTGAAAATAGACGGTTTACATACGGTGTTAACTTATGAAAAAGGTTTGTTAAAATTAGCCGCTACTCGCGGTAATGGTTTGGTTGGAGAAAATGTGACACAAAATATTAAAACGATTCAAAGCGTACCATTACGTTTAACAGAAGCAATTGATGTGATTGTTGAGGGAGAAATTTGGATGGGTCGTAAAATTTTGACAATGCTCAACAAAGAACGGGAAAAAAATGGTGAGTTGATTTTTGCTAATCCACGTAATGCTGCTGCCGGCACCATTAGACAATTAGATTCGGCGGTGGTGGCCAAACGAAAATTAAATACCTTTATTTATGATATTTCTGACGGAGAAATTCCGACTAATCAAGAGCAAGAATTGAATCGATTGACTAAGTTGGGTTTTAAAGTTAATCCTTACCGCAAACTCTGTCATAGTTTGGACGAAGTGATTGATTTTTGGCAGGAATGGCAAAAGAAAAAAGATTCGCAGGATTATTGGATTGATGGAATTGTTATTAAAGTTAACGAAAGGAATTTTCAAAACTTACTTGGTTATACTGGAAAGTCTCCTCGTTGGGCAATTGCGTTAAAATTTCCGGCTGAGCAAGGCACTACCGTGGTGGAAGAAGTTTATGTGCAAGTTGGTCGGACAGGCGCATTGACGCCGGTGGCCAAGTTAAAACCGGTCCGTTTGGCTGGTACCACAGTAACACATGCCACTTTGCATAATTTTGACGAAATTGATCGTTTGGGTTTGAAAATAGGTGACACAGTAATTGTTGAAAAGGCCGGCGATATTATTCCTAAAATTGTTCAAGTTTTACCGCGAATGCGAACAGGTAAAGAAAAGAGTATTATTAAACCGTCGCAATGTCCCGTGTGCGGCTCGCCGGTGAGTAATCGTATTTTTGATAGTGATAAAATAGATAAAAGTGTGGCATTATATTGTAAAAATTCAAGTTGTTTTGCACAGGAATTAGAAAAAATAAATCATTTTGTTTCAAAAGGTGCTTTTGATATAGATCATTGCGGAGTAAAGATTGTAGAACAGTTGGTTAATGCCGGTTTAATTAAAGATGCGTCTGATTTGTTTGTTTTAACAGTAGGTGATTTAGAAGGTTTAGAAAGATTTGGAGAGAAGTCGGCAAAAAATTTGGTTGAAGCAATTAAAAATAAAAAAGAAATTTCTTTATCCCGTTTTATTAACGCTTTGGGTATTACTCATGTCGGGGAGGAAACTGCCGAGGATTTGGCTGAACATTTTTTTACTTTGGACAAAATTATGTCAGCTGACGAGACAAAACTTATTGAAGTTGGCGGAGTGGGCGACAAAGTTGCCAGAGCTATTGTTGAATATTTTAAAAATAATAAAAATAGGATTTATATTAACAAGTTATTGGTAAATGGTGTGCGGATAAATAAACAGGCGCGACAAAAAATTGTTGGTAAATTGTCCGGAATGTCATTTGTTTTAACGGGAACTCTGTTTTCAATGACGCGTGATGAAGCGAAAATAAAAATTAAAGCATTAAGCGGCGAGGTGAATGATTTTGTTTCAAAAAATATCAGTTACGTTATTGCCGGTTCAGAACCGGGGAGTAAATATAATAAAGCGATAAAATTGGGGGTTAAAATTTTGGATGAAAGTGAGTTTGTAAAATTATTAAAAGTGTGATAAGATTGATAAAATAATTTTGATTTTTGAAACAGTATTTATGTACATTCGTTGGTTTAAGGATCTAACATTAAAAGATTTGCCGTCCGTTGGCGGAAAGAATGCTTCTTTAGGTGAATTATATTCAAAATTAATTTCAAAGGGTATTAGAGTACCCAATGGTTTTGCTATCACCGCTGGAGCTTATCAGCATTTTATCAAAGCTAATAAATTAGATAAAAAAATAAAAGACGCTTTAAAAAAATTAGACGGTAAAAAAGTGAAAGCTTTATCCGCTGTTGGCAAAAAAATCAGAGAAATGATTTTGGCGGCTGATATGCCAAAAGAAATTGAAATACAAGTCGTGTCGGCTTATCATGATTTAGCAAAAAAAACGAAACGGCATGATTTAGATGTGGCGGTGCGCAGTAGCGCAACGGCTGAAGATTTGCCTGACGCCAGTTTTGCTGGACAACAGGAAACATATTTAAATGTTCGCGGAGAAAAAGAATTGTTGATGGCGGTAAAAAAATGTATGGCTTCACTTTGGACCGATCGGGCCATTTCTTATCGTGATGACAAAGACTTTGATCACATGGAAATATCATTGTCGGTTGGTATTCAAGAAATGATTCGTTCTGATTTGGGACAAAGCGGAGTAATGTTTACTTTGGATACCGAATCAGGTTTTCGCGGTGTAGTTTTAATTAATGCCGCATATGGTTTAGGCGAATATGTGGTAAAGGGTCGGGTTGTACCAGATCAATTTTATGTTTTTAAAGGAGGTTTGATGCAAAAAGGCTGTCGTCCAATTATTAGCCGACGAATTGGCTCAAAAGAAGTTAAATTGGTTTATAATAAAAAATGCGGAACTAAACAGTTGCCCGTGTCTCCGGTTGAACGGGAAAAATTTTGTATATCTGATGATGATGTGACGGTTTTAGCCAAGTGGGGTGTTTTAATTGAACAACATTATGGACGTCCAATGGATATTGAATGGGCGAAAGATGGTTATACTGGTCAATTATTTATTGTGCAGGCTCGTTCAGAAACGGTTAAATCGCAGGATAAAATTAATATTATTGAAACCTATAAATTATCTAAAAAAAGTGAGGTGTTATTAGAAGGTATAAGTGTTGGACAAAAAATCGGTGTCGGAAAAGTTAGAATTATTGAATCGCCCAATAAAATGAAACAATTTAAAAAAGGTGAAATTTTAGTTACTCGGTTAACTGATCCTGATTGGGAACCTATTATGCGCCAAGCCAGCGCTATTATTACCGAACAGGGCGGAAAAACTTCACATGCGGCTATTGTTAGTCGTGAATTGGGTACGCCTTGTATTGTTGGGGCTGAAAAAGCTCGTCAAATTTTAAAGAACGGAGAAACAGTTACTGTTTCGTGCGCTGAAGGAGAAATAGGATATATATATCGTGGAACGTTGCCGTTTGTGGTGGAAAAAACGGAATTAAAAAAAGTTGAAAAATTACATACCAAAATAATGATGAATGTTGGGGATCCGACCACAGCTTTTAATTTGGCAGCTATTCCAAATGACGGCGTAGGTTTGGCGCGTGAGGAATTTATATTTACCGATTTTATTAAAATTCATCCGATGGCTTTAGTTAATTATGCAAAAATTAAAGACAAGGAAGTTAAAGAAAAAATTGACACCATGACTATCGGTTATAAAGATAAAACCCAATTTTGCGTTGATAAATTAGCTGAAGGTATCGCATTTATCGCCGCCGCTTTTTCTCCGAATGACGTAATTGTCCGTTTGTCTGATTTTAAAACAAATGAGTATGCTTCATTAATTGGAGGTAAGGAATTTGAACCAAAAGAGGAAAATCCGATGATGGGTTGGCGTGGCGCGTCCAGATATTATGATCCAAAATATAAAATTGGTTTTGAAATTGAGTGTCGGGCGATTAAAAAATTACGTGAGGAATGGGGTTTAAAAAATGTTATTATAATGATTCCTTTTTGCCGCACACCGGAAGAGGGGAAGAAAGTTATTGCGATAATGAAAGAATTTGGCTTAGAACGTGGGAAAAATGGTTTACAAGTTTATGTAATGTGTGAGATTCCATCCAATGTGATTTTGGCGAAGGAATTTTCTGAAATTTTTGATGGTTTTAGTATTGGTTCAAATGATTTAACTCAATTGACTTTGGGCGTTGATCGTGATTCATCGTTAGTTAGTCATATTTATGATGAAAATAATGAGGCGGTTAAATCATTAATTAGCAGAGTTATTAAAGTGGCACATAAATATGGACGGAAAGTTGGAATTTGCGGACAGGCGCCGAGTGATTATCCTGCTTTCGCTGAGTTTTTGGTACGTGAAGGGATTGATAGTATTTCTTTAAATCCTGATACTGTTTTAAAAACTCGTCAACGTATTGCCGAGATGGAACATAAGTTAGGGCGACGTGTGTTTAAAAAAATAGGCTCAACTTTAAAATCAAAAACATTTTTAGTTGTTAGTTTGGTTTGTTTGGCGACTGTAATTGGAGGATACTTTGCTCTACATGCTGACAATTTAGAAACAATGGAATTTCAGCAATTGGCAGCTTTTGAACATTTGTGTTAGTTTTATACAAAATTGAAAACTCCCCAATATTGGGGAGTTTTTTTAAAAAAATGCCCCGTTGGATAACGGGGCAGAAAGAACTGTGGAATGAACTATTTGTGGGTTAGCAACCGCCGCAACCGCCGCAGCCGTCATCGTCATCGCCGTGGTTGCACTTGCAGCCGTCACAGCCGTGATCGTTGAATTCCAGGGTTTTGCCGTCGGGCAGGCGTTTGATTTCACCATCTCTGATCAATTCTTCGAGAAATTGCTTGGCTTCGTCCTCGTCTATTTCATAACCCTGGACCAAGGCCTTAATGAAGTCTTCCTCGAGTATCTGAACAACTCTCTTTCCGCACATACTTTCCTCCTTGGCTATTTGAGCACTTATTTGCTCGGTAAATGATTAAAATAAAAATATCATATTATTTATATTTTGTCAACTATCACAAAAATAAAACATTTTATTCAACAACAAACAAAAAAACAGCACACATTGAGCTGTTTTTTCGCGAAATTCCTAGCGGGTCGGACGGGACTCGAACCCGCAACTTCCGCCGTGACAGGGCGGTGCTCTAACCAGTTGAACTACCGACCCAGATGGTAATTCGTATTAAATTATAGAATAGAATTAAGGTTTTGTCAAGAGATAAATCAAAAAGGCTCCGGGAGTGTTCGGCGAAAGATCAGAATCAAAGGAGGGGGATGATTCTGCCAGACACCAAACACTCTCGGAGCCATTATTGTTAAGTTTGTACAATTAAATTAGCATGATTAATTAATTTTGTCAACTTTTTTGACCGCTTCAACCAATTTGGTAAAAACCACTGGAAATTCTTTGGCTAATTGAGCCAAAATTTTTCTGTCTAAAGCAATATTCTTCTTTTTTAAAGCGTCAATAAATTTACTGTATGACATTCCGTGGTAACGGACGGCGGCATTAATATTTACTTGCCACAAAGCACGATTCAAGCGTTTTTTTGTTTTGCGTGAATTGAATGCGTGTTGTCCGGCTTTCATTTTTGCCGTTTTGGCCAATTTAATTTTTGATTTTCTTCCCCAACGAAAACCCTTAGTATGTTTCAAAATACCTCGGCGATGTTTGGCATGTTGCATTCCACCTTTAATCCTGGACATAGTATGTGTTTGTTAATTTATAAGTTATTTACTATTCAGCTTTTAGGCTGTTTTAGTTTGTTTATTTTACAATATTATCTTTAACAAAATGATGCATAGTTTTGCTCATTGTCACGTCAGAACGTTTGTTGCGTCTAGTGTTGCCTGTTTCGCGGCTGTTAAAGTGGCCTTGTCCGGCGGTTTTTTTAATTACTTTGCCGGTTTTGGTTACTTTAAATCTTTTACTGATTGATTTTTTTGTTTTTAATTTACCCATAGTAAAATATTATTATATTTTTTTAAAATTAATTTTTAGCAAAAGTGGCGGTAACGACATTGCCTTGTCGTTCAGGATCTTGTTCAAATCTGATTGGCTGAATGGCAGAAATTTCATTTATAGCTTTTTTTAACATTTCCATAGCCAAAGCGCCTTGTTGCATTTCTCGTCCACGTAAAAACACTTCCATTTTTACTTTGTGTCCATTGTTTAAAAATTCTAATGCTTGATTTTTTCTTATTTCTAAATCATGTTGACCGATACGTAAAGATAATTTTACGCATTTAGTTTTGATTACATGCTGATGCGCTTTTTTTAAGCGGTCAGCTTTTTCTTGTTGGTACTGATATTGTCCAAAATTCATTATTTTGGCGACAGGAGGATCGGCTTTTGGATTTATTTCTACTAAATCCATTTCTTGTTCACGAGCTAAACGGATAGCTTCACCTGTATTTAAAGTTCCCAGATGTTCTCCTTCGCTTCCCAAAACTAAAACAACAGGCGCTTTTATGCCTTCATTATAAACAAATTGTTTTTTTGGTTCAATTTTTGGACGTCTTCGTCTTGAAATTCTCATAATTATATATTTTTGTGGAAGTGGCGAGAGTTGAACTCGCGTCTAAAAAACCACAACCTTACCTTCTACATGCTTAGTCTTCTTATTTTTTTAACCGGGCAAATCAAAGAAAACGAAAGCTTGACCGGCGAGCCGGAGAATTGTCGTTTGTTTTATACCGGCGGATAAAACATTCCAAGCCCAATGGTTTGCGCCGCCTTCAGTTATTAGGCGTCACTGAGACGACGGAAGCCGCTAAATTAAGCAGCTACAGGCGCGAAGCTGTAAGCCGGGCTAAAAGCACTGGCAAAAGCAGCTTTGGCCTTTGAAAATAAGTTGGCACTTATTAGTTGCCCCAACAATTAACGAGGACTGAGGCCTCCTCGGCATGCCAACAAAATCGTAATTTTCTATCGAAACCCATCACCCCCAAATTATGAAACTTGAAATTAGAAATACGATATTTTAAGCTCTATTTTTCAATGTGCGTCTTATTTCGCGTTCTGTATCCCGATTTTTTATAGTTTCCCGTTTATCATATTGTTTTTTTCCGCGAGCAACAGCAATTTCTACTTTTATAAATCGGTTTTTAGTATACACCCGAAGGGGGACGATTGTCAAGCCCTGTTCTTGCGATTTTTCGCGTAAATAATCAATTTCACGTTTGTGTAGAAGTAATCGCCGACTTTTAGTCGGTTCGTATTCTGGCAGGGGACCAGCTTGCTTATATGGGCTGATATTCATATTAGTCAAAAAAGCGTTGTTTTTATGGAAAGTAACAAAGGTTCCTTTTAAACTGGCTTGACCATTTTTTACCGATTTTGTTTCTTGTCCGGATAAAACAATACCGGCCTCCAGTTTTTCTAGGATTTCATAATCAAAAAATGCTTTTTTATTGTCGGCCAAATTATTCATATTAAAAGGTAATTTATCATATTTTTATCGTAAAAGCAATTGTTTACTTTTTTGATTATTTATGTTAAAATTATTTTAAAGTTTATAAGTGAATACGAATGAGTGAAATATAAAAATTTTGATATTTCATTCCTGATCAAACAATTATATATGTCTGAAAAAACCAGAATAATTTCTTTTCATCCAAAATTAGCTGCCGTAATAGACGCTATTATTAACCTTATTTTGTTGTACGGTTTACAAACTGTAAGTACATGGTGGGTGTTTGGTTTGTGGATAGTAGTTCGGCTGGTTTTGTGGGCGATGTTAATTCGTTTAGTTTATTATCCGAAAGGCATTAGTAGACTGAGGCATTTTGCAGCTTTAGCTTTCTTTAGTTTAAGTATTATTATTGGTTTGATGATTTTTGCTGATTGGGTTTGGTCTTGGCGTCTATTGTCAGTTGTATTTATTATTTTTTCTGGCGTAAGTTTTTGGCTTTTGCCGGAAGGTGATTCCGGTTTGTCTTTTGTGTTAAAACCATATCGTCGATGGTTGTTTTTGATGGATGTATTTGGTTTGGCCGGATTGTGGGGCGGACTTTATGCAATTTTATCATTTCAACTTTTTACTCAAGGCTGGTTTTGGTTGGAGGCAATTTTGGGCACGCTTATTTCAACCATCATTGCTTGTTGGTGGTGGAAGGAATATGATATTGAATTTTCACGGCGGTTTTGGTTGGGTGCATTATTATTAACAGTGTTGATTTTTGAGTTATCATGGATTGTTTGGCGTTGGCCTCTGGGTTATGTGATAAATGGAATGATGGTAGTTTGGTTTTGGTATAATTTGTGGCTGATTATCAGATTTAATTTAACAAAAGAAGGTGTTAATTGGAAGAAACAAACATGGTTTTTGGGATTTAATTTATTTTTCTTTATTTTATTTTTATTAATTATAAAATGGAAGTAATATGATTCCTCCGCATTTACCAGCCCCATCAAGTAAAATTAAAAATCATGAGTTTTTGAAAAGGATGAAATTTTTAGCGGTGATTATTGGTTTTGGTTTAATAACTGGCGGTGCAAGCGCCATGATGGTTTTTGGTTGGTTATGGCCTTATTATGGCAGTAGTAACGGTATTGAGTATCAACAAACTGACAACAATGTAAATTTTACCCAACCTGATCCGATGATTTTTAAAGAGGTCGGAGAAAGAGTTTATTCGATTTTTTCAGAATTGTCATCTTTTGATCAAGTTAGTTATTTAAATCAAAAAAATAAAATGGGTGAGGCAGCGGCGGTCGGGTCGGATGGTTGGCTGGTGATGTTTTTAAAAGATAAAAAAACTTTTAATAATTATAAAAAATGGCGTGCTTTAAGTTATGATAATATTCTCTATAAAACCGATATCGCGCTTTATGATAATTATACCAGATTAGCTTATTTTAAAATTTCTTTAGCCAGTGTCACTAGTACCAGTGAACAAAGTGAATTACAAATGAAGGTGGTTGGATTTGCTGAAAATATAAATTCCGGTGAAAATTTAGAAGCGTTTGTTAATAATAATTGGCATAAAACTCAAGCAGGAGAATTATGGCGGGGAGTTTTTAGTGATATCCATTTAGATTCAGCAATTAATTACGCTTATGATTTATCCGGTGGTTCGTTGAAACTGGGTACTTTGGTGATGAATGCCCGTGGGAGATTGGCTGGTTTTGTGGTTGAAAATAATCGTTTATTGCCATGTAGCGCTGTTACCAGAGTTTTGCCAAAAGTTTTAAATCAGAAGAAAATAATTTATCCGTCTTTTGGTGTAGCTGGTTGGTTTAGTGACGAACAGCCGATTATTTTAGCCGATAAAAATATTAGCGGATTTGCTGTATATGATGTTTGGTCAAGAAGTTCTATTTTGCAACGGGGTGATATTCTTTTAGAAATTAATGGACAAACGGTTAAAGATGAGAATTTGTGGTATAATTTAGGTAACGATTTGGTACATTTGAAAATTTTGCGTCGCGGACAGACATTAGAGAAAGATGCGAAATTATTGTCGGCTGGTCCCTTGTCGTACTAAAATTTATAAGCTTATTAATTTATTAACTAAAATATATGTGGTCGGTTATTTTAAAAAAGTATAAAATTATTGTTTTATTTTGTGTGGCCGGTGGAATGATGTTTGGATTATTGAGTTTATTGTTACCAAAACAGTATAGTGCCGAAAGTCAGCTGTATGTGATGACTGATGGACGTGGTGGTATGGCGGAGGTGGTTTCAATTCAATCTGTTAAATATTTAACTAAAAGTTTAAAGTATTTAATTACTACATCTGATTTTTCTAAAAAAGTGATTGATGGTCCGGATGCTAATTTTGATCGTGAACGCTGGATTGGTTTGGATGAACGGACACAGCGTTATATGTGGAAGAGGAATGTTCAGCCTTGTTTAAAAGAAGGAACAGGTATAATTCGTTTAAAAGTTTATAGTGAAAACAAAGCCGACGCTTTGGTATTTTCACAAGCGGTGACCCAAACAGTCATTCAGAGAGGTTTTGAATATTTAGGTGAAGGAGTGGTGGTAAAAGTTGTTAGTGAATCAATAGTTTCCAAATGGCCGGCTCGGCCGTGTTATGGTTGTAATATATTTCTAGGATTTTTGATTGGTGGTTTATTAAGTTTGGTTTGGATTATTCGCCGGCATTCAAAACGACATTTCTTTTTTAACTAAAAAAATAATTAAAAAATCAAAAATTAAAAAACCCCGAACGAATCGGGGTTTTTGGTTTAAAGAACGGAAGTTAATTTACTCGGCCAACTTGGCCATCTTTCGGAAAGCGAGCTTTTGCAGGTCGCTTCCGGCCGGTGCGAATTTATAGACCCATTTCCAGTCGTAGTAATCCTCGGCTGTCTGGGACATTTTGATTAGCACCATTTGGAAAGTTTTTTGACTGTTTTTGCCATCTTCGTAATATGTTTTTATGGCAATATCAAGCCAGTTGTCGAATGATGGGGTCAGTTTGTTCAGCTTCTCGAGCGCCAGCGGACGGTAGTAAGTGTTGTCGGTGTCGCTTGGGGGTGACATTTTAAACACCCATGTCCAGTCGTCGGTGGTAACGGCTACATCCGACATTTGGTACAGTGAAGTGAAAAACATGTCTTCATCGTCGTAGCGTGAAGCAAGAGTTACATGGAACCAACTGTGAAAATCACCGGATACATCGGCCATATCAAACATTTTTAGTCTGGCGGCATTGGCCAGCGCGGTGTCATTCGTTCTGCTGGCGAGCAGATATGCTTCAATAAATTCGTCGGAGATAACTGCCAGACCGAACATTTTGTGAGCGACGGTGTTTTCAAGGTCGCCACCCCAATTGGCGCAAATGCCGACTTGATCCCAGTCGTCAAACGATTTGGCCGTCTTGGCCATTTCCACAGCTGCGGCGTGTCTCACGGATTCGTTGCTACTGCTGTGGCAAATATTGTTGTAGTTTTCGAAATTTGCCGGCGGTTCATTGACTTCGACGGCGAGGTTATTTTCGCCGCCCAACGACGGATTGCATCCGTGGATCAGGAATGACATCATGAAAAAAACCAGAATGGTGAACATTACGTAAAAACGAGTCATTATGACCTCCTTTTGGCTCCGCCTTTGTGGTGGATAGCCGATTGTTAAAGAACTTATGTTGATTATACGCTTTTTTTTTATTTTGTCAATTGTTGACTGTATATAAAAACCTTTCGAAAAATTGGGAAGTGAGGTATTTAATATAAATTTAAGTTATGATTATTTTCCTGTAAATAAACAGACGATTGTTTCGCCCAGTGGCCATTTTTTATGGTCAGCTTGAATTAAACCGGCCAAAGAAAGAATGCTGTTAGGAGAAGGGGAATCTTTTTGATTGGTTTTTTTGTAAATTTTAAGTGCTTCTTTTATTTCTTTATTATTAACAACCCAGGCGTTGCCACGACTTTTTTTTGCGGCCTCGGTGACTGTTTTTGTTCGATGGGCGATTTTGTCTACAATCGCCGATGCTAAACTTAATGTTTTTACGGTTGGTCGAATTTTTTGTTCCATAGCGTCTGCCAACGGATGACAGGCGTCAGTTTGAACAATGTGAATTTGCGGATTAATTTTTAATTTTTTAAAACCACGGTAAAGTCCTTCGGCGGTCGTACCGCTTGAAGTCGGAATAAAAACAGCTGACAAATTTTTTATTGTTGCGAGTTCTTTTGCTAATTGTTCATATCCGATTAATGAACTATTGTCTGTTGATTGGCGTAAATTTTTTGCCATTTTATTTTTTTCCATTTGAAATGCTTGTTGTTTCGGATTGTTAGTTTGTTTTAGAAAAATATTTTTGTCTAATAATTTTTTTATTATTTTTTTCTTTTCTAAATCTATCTTTTTACCGATAAAAATTGTTAAGGTTAGTTTATTCTTAGTTTTTTTATTGTATTTTTTTATCGATTGAGCGGCGGCAATGGCGGCGTTACCAGAAGATGAAATAACAAAATTACGCCAGCCGGATTTTATATGGTAGGCAACCATTATTGGTAGGGAGCGTCCTTTGTGAGAACCTAATGGGTGTTTATCTTCTCGTTTGATATATAAATCAGCCTTTAATTTTAAAGTTTTTTTAAGTTTGTTGTTTTTTTCTTGGGGAGTTATCATAACTTGACCTAATTTATATTTTATTCTATAATACTTTCACTATTTAAGTAATATTTTAATATTAATTTTATGAAATTGATTTGTCCAGAATGTAAAAATGAAGTTGGTTTATCTTCTTATCCTAATTTAGCTGAAAATCATGTGATTGAATGTAATTTTTGCGGTATTACTTTAATGGTTAAAAAAATTGAAAATGATATTGTTGAGGCAGAGGTGGTTGATGAAGGAAAATAGTTAATTTATCAATGATTCTATCATTCCACGAAAACCATGACTGCCGAGAAAAATTACCGCGTCATTTGAAGATAATTTTTCTTTTAAATAATTAATTAATTCTTTATCGTTTTCAATGTATTTAGTTGTTTGATTAGTTTGAGAGATAATTTTTGCCAATCTAGCGCCGTCCAAGACGGCGTTTTTGTTTTCCGTGTCAATTTTAATTTTTGTTAGACGGGGAATAATGACTTCATCGGCATTGTTGAAAGCATTATTATATTGTGGCGCGGCATTGATTTGGCGGTTGCCGGTATTTGGTTCAAAAATGGCATAAATTTTTCCGGTAAATATTTTTTTTAAAGTAGATAAAGCCGATTTCGCTTTAGTTGGGGAGTGGGCAATGTCGTCAAAAATAAATGCGCCGTTAATTTCGCCTCGTTTTTCTAAACGGCGTTTAATTCCTTTAAATTCGGCGATAGCTTCAATAATCAATTCTGGTTGAATTCCAATTTCTTTGGCCATGGCGAAAACGCCGCAAATATTTTCCGCCATATATTCGCCAAGCATGGGAGATTTTATTGAGTAAATTTCGAGGTTATGTTTAATTTTAAATTGAATGCCATTTTTATTCATTAAAATATTGTTGTAGCAGTAGTCGTTTTTATCTGTTTTTCCGTATGTTTTTAGTGGCGCAACCGGTTTATTTAAAGACAAAAGTTTTTGAATATTTTGGTCGTCAGTACAGGTTACCACAATTCCAGACGGTGGAATCATGGCTAATAATTTTTCAAATGCTTCGTAATAACTTTTTTCAGTTGGATATACATCTAAATGATCCCATGATAATCCAGTTAAAAGAAGATGTGTTGGTTTATAAGAGAAAAATTTAGCGTTTAAATTATCTTGGCTGGTTTTATATTCATCACCTTCCATTATTGACCAGTCACCGCCATCATCGCCGGCACTAATTGATAAGTTGGTACATAAACCGCCGAACATATAAGCTGGTTTGAAATTGGCTTTGATTAAAATCCATGATAATAAAGCGGCGGTGGATGTTTTTCCATAAGTGCCAGCACAAACAATAGAATTTTTTCTTATTAGATTTTGTGATATAAGTTCCGGATATGAGAGGTGAGGAATTTTTTCATTGTTGACCTTTAGCCGTTCGGGATTTTCTGAGCCGGCCACATTTCCAACTACGACTAAATCCGGCGTTCTCATTTTTTCAGGATGCCAGCCGGGATAAAATTCAATTTTATGTTCTTGCAGATGTGTTGAAATTGGTGGATAAAATCCAACATCAGAGCCGGTCACTTTCCAACCCTTTTTTTTCCAGAGTATAGCCAGCGCGCTCATTCCTACGCCGCAGATTCCGATGAAGTGAATGTGTTTCATAAATAAATCAGTTGTTTATTTTAAAACATTTTTTAACTCATCAATATCCGTCTGCCAATTTTTTTTATCAAACCATTCAAATCCGTTGAATTGGGTTTTGTAAATTGCTGCTGAATCTTTTGCACTGCCAAGGCAAACGAATTTTTTTCCATTTTCTTTCGCCCAGACAATTGCCTTGGTCATCATGCCGATTCCCAAATTGGCAATGTTGGCTTCCAAATCATAAAAAGGATAAGTGTAATGCAAACAATCGGCGCCGGCATAGCAGATGCAATAGCCAACAATTTTTTCATTGATTGAATATTTTAAAAGCAAATTGAAATTACTTTCTTCGGTCAAAAGTTCTTTAATTTTGTTGGCGGAAAAAGTTTTTTCGCCGAATTTGGCGGAATAATAATCATGTCCGAGTTTGTGTATCCGCCAGTCATAATCCGGATGGGGGAGTTTGATGATTTCCATTTTAACATCTTCAGTTTTCCGCAATACCCGGCGGTTTTCGCTGGACAATTCAAAATCATTTAAATTAATCCGGACGCTCCGGGTCTGGTTCATTATTCCTTTTCCCACACGTGTAAAAACATAGCCATGTTCATACATATCATTGACATTTTTTTCAGAAAAATCATTTATTATTTTTTTGTTCCAAGATAAATAATTGCTCATATTAAATTAATGGAAGGATAGCCATACGGCGACAAAAACAAAAAAAGCATGAATTAACCAAAAACGCATAACAATTTTTTCTTCACTCCAACCGTGAAATTCAAAATGATGATGTAGCGGAGCCATCTTGAAAAATCGACGACCAAACACGCGGCGGAAAAAAACTTGAATGACAACTGAAAAAGCTTCTAAATAAAAAATAAAACCAATAATAGGAAGCAGTATAGTTTTGTTGATAGCAATAACATTAATAGCCAACAAAGCACCTAAACCTAGCGAGCCGACATCTCCCATCTGAAAACGCGCCGGTTTAATGTTAAAATATGTATAAGCAATTAAAGTGCCAACTACAGTGGCGTTTAATAGAGTAAAAGCAACTCGTCCCTCAATCCAACTGATAAGTGTTAATCCTAAGAATGTGAACAATAAAGAACCACCAGCCAAACCATCTAGTCCGTCGGCAATATTAACCGCATTGGCTGTAAACATAACTAATAGAATAACCAGCGGAATAATTAGCCAGCCGAGATTTATTTGACCATCATACGGAACCCACAAAGAACGCCAATCGCCTCCGAGTTTTGCATAAATCCACCAAGCAGTGACACTTCCCGCCAAGAGTTGAAAAAATAATTTTTCATGGACCAAAACGCCGCGGCCAGGATGAGAACCAAAAGCCCCAATAAAATTTTTTAAATAAGTTAATGGTAAAGTTATTTTATACCACAAACGGGTTTGCCAAGATTTATGAATACGCATTAAAGTTTTTACATGTTCTATGGAACGAAATCGTCTTTTTTTGCCAAAAATATTAAGCAAATCGTCAGCTGCTCCCAACATAGCGGAAATTCCCATTACACCGATTGGTACAAAAGTATATTTTCTTTCCCAGTTAAAAATTAAAGTTATGATGGTAACAACAAAAATTACCAATATTCCACCCATGATAGGCGTACCTATTTTTGAAGAACGTTCACTGCTACGCAGAGTGAAATCAAATTCGTTGCGTCGTGTAATATTAAGTTTGTATAGTAGTTTAATTAGTAAAGGAGCTAAAACAAAAGAACCGACAGTTGCGGACAATAGATAAATCATAGCTTGTTCAAGTAGTTCCGGAGAAAATGGTTCACAAGACATCATAATATTTTTTTAAAGTTTAATTCTCCTGATTTCCAGTGTTTTCGCGTTTTTAGCTTCCAAAAAAGTTTCGTTAGCAATACCTGTTTGATTTTTTTCCAGCCATTGCTGTTCTAATAAATTTTTGGTTGGATTATTAATGATAATTTCTCCGCGTGTTATTCCGTGTCCATATTGTCCTTCACTTGACCATGCTCGGCTGTGGACATACCTTATTGTTTGTCCGTCGTTGTCGGTAATCAATAAAATGTGATTGCGGTTAAGTTTTGGACCAGTTTCCATCATTATTATTAAATCTGCCGGCATTATTTTTTGCCAATCAGTATTTTGTGTACCGTTGGCGATTAAAATTGTGTTGGAATCTTGAGAATAAGTTAACACTGACATATTTTCAATTGGCCGCAAATGATTAATTAATCGTCGAAAAAAGTTTTTATTTTCAAAATTGAAATGTCTGGCCAAATTAAAATTATTTGTTTCTTTAAAATGATTAATTAAAACATGACTGACAAATCCGGCGCAATCAATCCCCAGATTATTGTCAATCAAAAATCGTCTAATGCATTCGGTTACCGTTGCTGTTTCATTTTCTCCCCCCAAATGGCAATGTCCTGTATGATCAAAAATATCTTTGTGGTATTGAATTGAAAGTATTTTTGCTTCTTCAACAATTTCTTTTGGCGAACCGCGACCAATCAATCCACGAAGTTGTCCGCGACGATTAATGCGGGCATTATTAAAATAAGGACAACGTACGCCTTTAAGATCATCAAATGGCAGGTTAAAAAATTCATCAATTTTTTGTTCAGCTGCAGGTGAGAGCATATTCATTTAAAGTTTACCTTATGATTTTAGATGATAAACAGATTTTTTTCAATATTTTAAGGTTTTTATAAATTTTATCAGTTTTAAACCGCAATCATTAAATGTTTTGTGTTTTGACATAATTCCTTGGTCAGTCTGTATGCGTAAAAGGTCAGAATCGATTTTTTCATTTTGATATTGGATAAAATTGAAATTATTTTTTTTATTTATTTTTATTTTAGGTAAATGGTATATATCGGCCGTAACGCGTTGAATTATTTGCGCGCCGTTGTTTATTTTTATCAGTTTTAAACCGTTTGAATTTAAATTTAATAAACTGGATAAATGCGCATCAAAAACAGTGATTGATTGTTTTTTGTCACGAACTCTTTGTTGCAATTGAGATTCGTAAGTAGTACTAGCTGGTTGGCGAGCATTAATTTCTATTAGATAAAGCCGTCCCGTTTTTGTTTCTAAGACAGCATCAATTCCGTATAATCCACGCCAACCATCTTTGGATAATTTTTTCCCAACTTCAATAGCTATTTTTTTATATTGTTTAATTTGCGCAGGTGTTAAAATTTTATCTGGCAAAAACCAGTCATTTCCCACTGTGGCAAATTTATTGTCAGTAAATGGTTTGAGGCCAGTGATTTGATAATTGATATTTCCGGTCATTATTTTTTTGTTCCAGACGATGTTATTATTGGTAAACATTGGACCGTCAATAAATTTGCTCAGCCGCGCTTCTCGTTCGGGAAATTGTTTTTTAATTTTTGATAATTGGCGCGAGGAAGTGATTAAAATAGTTCCGCTGCCGGTATGAGAACGATTATATTGCAGAATGAATTTTGTTCCGGTCCAAGTAACATTTTTTAATTTGTCAATTTTTATTAATGGCAGGAATTTTTTTAAACTACCCAGCCAAAGTACTTGAGATATTTTTTCTTCTACTTGAGCGGCCAGTATAGCTGGAGGGTTGAGTAATTGCCACTTGTGTTCTAAACAAATATTTTCAATTTGTATTGTGTTTTTAAAAACCATAACATAATCACCGGCGGATATGTTTTCAGCCGTTTGCGGATGGGCGAGCATTTCGCGCGTATCTAGTGTTTTTTTTTCGCTAATCAAAATAATCCGCTTGTTTGTTTTGGCTATTTTTCGGGCAAAGCCGGTGGCGTTTGTTATGATAAAATAATCGGGTTGGTTTTGTTCCATTCCGAGGGCTCTTTCTAAATCACGGCAGATATAAAAAATCCGCCTTTTTTTTGCTTTTTTATGCGGGTTGTTTGCTTTCATAAACTTTTTACTTTATAATGAATAATAACGGAAAAAAAGGATTTTGACAAGTATGAATTTATTACATCAAGAGCTTAAAAAATACGGTTCGGTTAAAACCAATGTGTTGTTGTCTAGACACACTACTTTTAAAATCGGCGGTCCGGCCGAGTTTTTGGTGACCGTTGATGATAATGATAAATTGGCAGGTTTGTTGGTTTTTTTACAAGCCGAAGGTGTTGAATATTTTGTGTTAGGTGGTGGTTCGAATGTATTATTTCCTGACGATGGTTTAAGGGGGGTAGTTGTTAAAATTTCCAGTGGAAAGATGAGGGTTGATGACCAGATAATTGAAGCTGATGCCGGTGTTAGTTTGACTGATGCAGTCAATTTGGCAACTAAAAATTCTTTGTCCGGTTTGGAATGGGCAGCCGGAATACCCGGCACAATCGGCGGGGCAGTTCGTGGTAATTCTGGAGCGATGGGTCAGTGCATGAGCGATAGTATTGTTAAGGTTTTGGTGTGGCAAGATGGAGAGATAAAAGAATTTTTAAAAGAAGAATGCGGATTTTGCTATCGGGGCAGCCTTTTTAAAGATACGGCCGGGATGGTTGTCCTGAAAGTCTGGTTAAAATTAGCGTCCGGACAGGCCGGCGCGATTTTGAAAACAATTCAGGGTTATTTGGAACAACGGCAGGGAAAATTTCCGCCGTTTCCTTCGGCCGGAAGTTTTTTTAAAAATTTAAAAATTGATGAATGGCCGGGAAAAATTGAAGATTTACCGGAAATGTTTCAAACTCGCGGGATGATTCCGACTGGATGGTTGATTGACGGTTTGGATTTGCGCGGGTTTAAAATCGGTGGTGGTGGAGTATCACAGGAACATGGAAATTTTTTGGTTAATTTTGGCGGTGCTACCCAGGCAGACATTTTGTCGGTGGTTGATGAGGTGCAGAAAAAAGTGTACAATAAGTATGGTGTGACAATCGAACCAGAAGTGGAAATTATACATTAAAATTAAAAAAATTTTTATTTAATATGGTAAATATGAATATAATCATTACTGGTCGCGGTATAGAGCTCACTGAGCCTATCAAAGAGTATATTGAAAAGAAAATCGGCGGATTGGATAAATTTTATGACCGGGTTATAAAAGCTGAGGTGAAGGTTGGTAAACAAAGTCAGCATCATTTAAAAGGAGATATTTTTGTTGCGGAATGTAAATTGGATGTGCCTGGAGTTGATCCTTTCGCTTCAGTTAATGAAAAAAATTTATATAAAGCGATTGATAAACTTCGTGATTATTTAGAAAATGAGTTAAAAAAACACAAAGTAAAACAGCGTGAAAAAACAAAAAAAGCTAAACGTGTCGTTCGACAATATAAAGCATATCAAGATTAAAAAATTTTTGATGTTTGAATTGCTAAAAAAAATATATAAAAAAGTTCAGCCCATTGTCCTTCCACTAATGGGCTCTTTTTTCATCGCCGCTGGTTGGGATTGGTATCACGTGGCGTATCGACCGCATTGGCGTTGGGGGCTAATTTTTTTTCTGACTTTGTTTGGAATTTTTGTTGGTTATTGGTTTTTTAAAAAGATATACCGTTATTTGACGGAAAAGTTTGGTCGGCATGCTTTTTGGAGAAGCAATTATTTTTTTGTTTTTCTTGATCAGTTATTTTTTATTTTTTCTTTAGTTTTTTTAATATTTTTCAGCCGCTACGAATTATTAAGTTTTGTTTATTTTTTCGCCGTTCTCGGATTATTATTTTGGAGAATGGATAAATTTTTGACTTCACATCCGTTGGCGGAAAATTGGCGTAAAATTAATCGTTTAATTTTTTCTTTAGCCGGTTTTATTTTTTTGTTGAATGGATTTTTTCAATATTTCGCCTATTTTTATTACATTTTAGATTCCAATATAAAATTTTATAATATTGTTTTATTTCGCGCTTGGGCGGTAACAATGTTTTGGTTGTTTTGTTTTTCTTTAGCCAGTTTGATTTATTTACGTTTTAATGGTCGCGGGCGTTATGCAATCCCTGTTTTTTTAACGGTGATTTTTTTGGTGGCGATTTTTATAGGATTGGTTAATTCAGCTACTCTGTATCATTCAAGTTTGTATTTGAATCCGATAGTTTGGGAACATGCCAGTGGTTCAGGATTTTTTGTATTTTATAAAACAGCCGTTGTGTTGGCATTGTTATTTTTGTTAGTTGCTGTTTTATCAATTTTATTTTTTCGTCGATATTTTAAAGCCCAGCGTTTGTTCGCTAAAAGTTATTGGTATTATTACAATCTCGCCATTATTCTGGTGGCGGCGATGTCTTTTGTTACTGTTGCTTCGTTGCGCAATACGCCGGAAGCAATGATTATCAAATCATTTTACAGATATTTTAAAGGTCAAACCGCGCAAGTGGAATTGTCTTCGGCTTTATCTGCCAAGCTGGAACGGTTCGGTTTAAAATATAATCTGAATGAATTTTATATCAGCAAAAAAGATAAAGTTTATTCTCAGGAAAAAATTTTATTGCCGGAAAAGTTTTCCAATCAAAAACCGAATGTTATTATCGTATTTTTGGAATCTTTTTCTTCACGTTTGACCGATGTTTACAATTCCCGTCTGGTCGGTTTGACACCCGGACTTGGACAAATGGCCTCTGATTCACAGACGACTATTTTTCATAATTTATACAATCCTTCCACCCCGACTGTCACCGGTTTAATGGCGGAATTGTGTTCTTTTTTGCCGCCGACCGGTCATAATGAAATTGAACAGGAAAAACATTTACAGGGCCACCATCTGCTTTGTTTACCTAGAATTTTAAATGAAAATGGTTATAATTATAATTTGTATATTACCGCCGTAGAAAAGGAATTTGCCAATAAGGGTAAAATTATTGAAAGTATGGGTATAGAGAATTTTTGGGGAACAAAAGAATTGGCAAAAAAAATAGATGGACAGCCTTTGGCTTGGGGGTATTCTGATCATCAGATGTTTCCGGTGTTTTTTGACCAAATTCAAAATTTATCACCTGAAGAAAAACCTTTTTTAGTCATGATTTCTACCATAGACACTCATCCGCCGTTTGATTTGGTTAAAGATGTGATGCCATATCAAGACGGCGCGAATAATTTGTTGAATTCTATTCATACCACCGACGATGCTTTTGGAAAATTTTGGGATGAATTTGTTAAAAGTGAATTTTATCAAAATACGATTGTAATTGCTGTTGCTGATCATGCTGTTTTTCCAACTGCTTACACCAAAGATTATTTTCCGCAAGAAACCGGCAAGATGAATTTTTATGACGAGTTGGCTTTTATGATGTATGTGCCGGAAAATATTTTGTCCAAGACTGTTTCTACATATTCTTCAGGTTTAGATTTGACACCGACAATTTTACAGATGCTTAATATTAATATTTCCAATTCTTTTGAAGGTCATTCCATTTTTGACGACAGGGAGCAATATCCTAATTTGCTTGGTATGCATGAATTTGGTTTGTATATCAATCAGTTGGATGAGAACGGAAAACGAATAATTGATTATACCGTGCCGAATGATTTAGATTGCAATAAAAATATTTCAATTAACACTTCAAGTCCGCTGACTCTGTGCGAATTTTTGGATTTTTATCAGTGGAAACGGCAGATGTTTGAGCAGGGGAGATCATGGTATAAATAAATAAGTTTTAAAAGCAGAAAAAGGCCGATTTGGTCTTTTTTGTTTTGTTTAATTTTAGCCAAATTAAACCCTTGACAAAACCCTTTATTTATGATATAATAATTCGTTCTTTAAAAAAACAAACAAGTCCTGTTAAAAACAGGTAAAACAATGGAGAAAAAAATGACAAACACTCGGAGAATATCTCTGATCCTGCGTTGGTCGGTTTTGACCACCATCATCGTCGGTCTGTTTTGGATCGTCATGTGGATAGTCACTGGCGAGATGCCGACGGTGGATAAGATTCAACTGACTACGGAGTCAGTTGTGATGCTGCCCTTCGCTATTCCGCGTCTCTGCGACGCACTGTTCGTCGGTATCGTAGTCGCTGCCCACATCGCCATGTTTACGTCTAAAATCGTGAACAAACAGAATGATAGTGGCGTTGTTGTTGGATTGAAAGCCGGACTGAGCACTGGACTGGGTGTCGGATTGATTGCTGGAATGACTTTGGGACTGTTCTTCGGACTGGTCGCTGGAATATTGGTCGGACTGTTCTACGGGTTGATTTTCTTGATCAAAAAGATATTTTCACATTCTCTCTGATGATATATTGTTCGCTATCTGATGGTCAGCGACTGTAAGTAAACCAACCGTTCTTTCCCACCTACCTGCCGGTAGGCAGGCCTGCCTGTTCAGTACAAACCGCCCCGCGTAAAACGCGGGGCTTTTTTTATTTAAAATTTATGATATAATTACACGTAGATAATACAAGAGGGCAAACCCATTTTATCTGCATTTCGTTTACTTAATTTGATAATAGAATAATCATCTATCTAATTTTTTTATGTCTAAAAAATACAATATTTTTGAAGAAGAAATTTTGCAAAATTTACGCAAGGCTGAGCCGGAACGATTTAAAACCGGCATGGTCGGCGGGGGAGAATATTTTAATTTGCAGGGGTTAGATTTGGAACCGCCAGTTGGTGTTGATATTAAAAAAATGGAACAATTGGCGAAAATTATGCGCGCGTTGATTTTTATTGCTGTGGAAGCCGGCCAATCAGGACATCCGGGTGGTAGTAGTTCCAAAGTAGAACAATTTTTAGCTATGACTTTGGGTGGAGTAATGGCTTTTGATCCGATTTGTCCAAAACATCCTGGCCGTGACCGTGTGGTCTGGAGCGCTGGACATTGTACACCTGCTTTGTATGGCGGGTTAGCTTTATTTTATGAATCATTGCGTCGCACAGGACGACAATTCGCTCCAGCAGTAGTGAAGCCGGTTATGCCTGAAGATTTAATTCGTTTTCGTCACATTGATGGTCCGCAAGGTCATATTGAAAGTTATTATCCGTTGGCGGATACTTGCACTGGTCCGTCAGGACATGGTTTGTCCGCCGCTTTAGGTATGGCTTTGTCGCATAAATCCAGCGGATTAAATACTAAAGTTTGGGTTTTGATGGGTGATGCTGAGACAGAGGAAGGAATGAGTTATGAAGCTCGCAATATTGCCGCGGCCACCGGACAAAATAATTTAATTGTCAGTTTGGATTATAATCATTTTGGTATTGACGGTCCGATTGAAGAAGCGGTAGCTTCGCCTTATTTAAATCATTGGTTGGGGATGGGTTGGAATGTAATTGAAGTGGACGGTCATAATTTTTCTGAACTAATTTCAGCTTATCGTTTGGCATCGCGAGGAATAGGCAGAAATAATTTGCCGACCGTTATTTTGGCACACACTATAAAAGGAAAATGTTATGGTGTTAAAGAAAATTCAGCCGGTTCACACGGTTCTCCAGCCAAACATGAAGATTATGTTGAATTAATGAATAAAATGGGTTTTGACATTGAAGGCAAGGCAGGCAATGTCGCTTTGGATATAGAAAAAGTTTTGGAAGATTTGTCTGATGATAGCGCAAAATATGTTGTTGAACAATTAGAAGAGGATGCTAAACGAATTGTTCCTGAAGGACAAGCAATGGAAGAAATTAAAAAAGCGTTGAAGGGTCGTCCTATTGTTGATCCAATGTCAATTAAACGTCCGGAAAACTTGCCGGCGGAATTGATATTTGAAGAAGGTTCGTCTGTGTCTACTCGCAAAGCTACGGAAGCTTGGTTTAAATGGATGATGCAACAAACTACTTTTTTTTATGTTGGCACCGGAGATTTAAGTAAATCTATTTTAACCGCCGAGGCTGAAAATGTTTACGGATTAATCAGTCGACAAAATCCGTTTGGTCGGGGAATTCGTTTTGGTATTGCTGAACAAAATATGGCGATGATGTCTGCCGCTTTGACTCAGGATATTTTACCTGGTGGTTATCATCCTATTTCCGCTTTTGGTTCGTACGCCGTTTTTACTTCAATGATGAGTAATTGCGTTCGTCTAGCTTTAATCAGCAATCATTTGAATCCTGACCACCGTGGATTTTTTATTATGATAGCGGCTCATGATGGTCCGGAAACAGGAGAGGACGGTCCGACCCACCAAGGTTTGTACTGGATGAGTATGTTTAATGCTTATCCGGGTATTAAAGTTTATAAGCCGTTCGACGCCAATGAAGCAATTGAAATGATGTTTTATGCTTTGGAAAAAGGCGAACCAATTGCGCTGTCTTTAGTCCGCTCTAACACGCCGGTTTTAAAAAGAGAAGAGGATGTTCCACTGGCCAACGAAGCTGTTAACGGCGCTTATGTTTATAAGAAATTTAAAAACAATGGTAAACAAAAAATTGTTTTGGCGATTTCTGGTATACAGGTTTTAATGAATGTTTTAGAAACAATGCCTGAATTGGAAGCTAAAAATATGGATGTTAAAATTATTAATGTCACTTCGCCGGAATTATTTGAAGATTTGTGCCGTCGCGATCCGAAAAAAGCCTTAGAAATTTTACCTGATGAAGAACGTGCATTGGTGGTGGCTTTGCATAATGGTTGGCAAGGGTTTTTGTATCCGTTTTTATTACCGCCGGATTATGCCGGAAAAAATATCAGTATTAATCAATTTTTACGGTCGGGAAGTATTAAAGAAGTTTATGAATATGCCCAAATGACGCCGCAGGATTTATTGCGGAAAATTAGTCGGGCGATTAATCATTAATTTTATGTCTATACCAATGTTAAAAATTTTACAGGATAAAAAATTGACGCCGTTGGTGGATATTAATCCAGACTTGGATAATTTAGGCACAGAATCGGCTTTTAGTTTTGGAGCTGAAGTGTTGGCGTTAGAAAAAGAAAAAAAGTTTCCGCAAATTTATAAATTTCATATTGGAGATACTGGCCCGACTACTCCGGAACCAATTATTGAAACAGCGGTTAAAGCGTTGAAAAACAAACAGACTAAGTATGGACATTTTCTCGGTTTTCCGCAGGTGAGAGAAAATATTGCTCGTCATGTTTCCGAATTGTCTGGTGTGGAAATAAAAATTGAAAATGTGATGTTGGAACCGGGCGGTAAACCGGCAATTGAATTGGCATTGCAGGCATTAGTCGGACATGACGATTATGTTGTGGGGCAAAATCCCGGTTTTCCAATTTATGAATCATTGGCTGGATTTTATACTAGAGGAAAATATATTCCATGGTTAGCAGGTTACAGTGTCGCCAATAAAGCCGTACTGGAATTTAGAGTAGAAGATTTGGAAGAAATTATGAAATCAGGAAAAAAAGTAAAATTGTTGATTATTAATACTCCACAAAATCCGACCGGAATGGTTTTGTCCGAGGATAAATTGTCCGCCATTGCCGAATTGGCAAAAAAATATAAATTTATGGTTTTATTTGATGATATTTATGACCGGATACTTTTTGGAGGTAAAAAACATGTTAGCCTATTGTCGTTTCCTGGTATGCTTGATTACACCATAAATTTAAGCGGTTATTCCAAAAATTATGCTATGACTGGTTGGCGATTGGGTTATGTTGTTGCGCCGGCTTGGTTGATAGAAATTTTTGGCCGACTAGCTGTTAATAAATGGAGTTGTGTTAGCAGGGTGAATCAAATCGTGGCTGGTGCTATTTTTGGCGATGTGGAATTGGATGGTGTTAAATATGAAAGTTTAAAGGAAAAGCTGGATCCATTGGTGGAAAAAGATGTAGCTGAGTATGAACACAAAGGAAAATTTTTAGTTGAAACCTTGCGTTTATTGGAACCGTATGTGGTGCCAAATGAAGTGGAAGGGGCTTTTTATGATTTTCCGAATATCCACGCGGTATTGGAATTGCCATATGTTAAAAATGAATTGAAAATTAGTTCAGATAAAGATTTTTCCAGATGGCTTCTCTATGAAAAAGGTTTTGCTGCTTTACCTGGCGGAGATTTCGGACAAGCCGGTCGTGGACATTTACGATTGTCTTACGCTGAAGACAGAAATAAACATATTATTCCTGGCGTAAAACATTTCGTGAATATTGTATTAGAATTGATTGAAAAATCCGGATTAAAATCGCCGCTGACGGTCATTGAAGCTGAGAAACGGATTGAAGAATTAACGGATAAATATTTTCAAGATTAATGATTGATAATTTTTATGGCAGTAAATTTAATTTCTGAAATTGTTGATGATCGCCACCGTTATCGCGGTTTATCTTCAGCGGAAGCGGAGACTCGTCTTAAAAAATTCGGTTATAATTTTCGGAAAAAATCCCGGAAATTTATTTGGTTAAAAAGATGGGGACGGATTTTTTCTGAACCGATGATGATGTTAATAATGGCCACGGCTCTTCTTTATTATATTATTGGTGAAAAAGTGGAAGCGACAATTTTTATTTTATCAATTGTGCCAATCGGTTTTATCCAATATTTTCAGGAGAAAAGAACGGATACGGCTGTTGCGCTTTTGGATAGTATGATGGTCGAACAATGCAAGGTGTTTCGTGATGGAAATTTAATTACCATTGATATAAAAAATTTGGCGCCTGGTGATTTAGTTTATTTGACCGCTGGAGATAAAATTCCGGCTGACGGATATTTGTTGAATAGTTCCGGTTTATCAATCGATGAATCCTTGATGACCGGAGAATCAATGCCTGTAATTAAAGAACAAGTACCTAAAGATGTTAATTTAATTAAAAATGAACATTCTTTAAAACAAGGTACGATGATTGTGCAAGGCGAAGGAACAATGTTGGTAGAATTAACAGGAGAAAAAACAGAATATGGTCAGCTTGGTTCATTGTTGGAAAAAATTAAAAAAAATGACACGCCATTGCAGAAAAAAATAAATCGTTTGGTAAAAGGGGTTGCTTTAGTGGCAATTTTTACCGTGGTGGTGGTTGGTGGAATATTAACATATATTCATGGCTGGAAAGAAGGAATTTTAAGCGCTTTAACCATGGCCATGTCTCTTATACCGGAGGAGTTTCCTGTGGTATTTAGTGTTTTTCTAATTATGGGTGTGTGGCGGATGGCTAAGAAAAATGCTTTAGTAAGAGAAATGACTACTGTGGAAACATTAAGTTCAGCCACAATAATTTGTACTGATAAAACAGGCACATTAACAGAGGGTAGAATGACTTTGCAAAAAATTTATTACAATGGAAGAATTTTTGATTTAAAAAAAGTTTTGCCGCCGGAGAATGAATCATTATATTTTTTTACCAATGCTTTATTGTCTTTGGAAAAAATTGCCACTGATCCGATTGAAATTGAGGTACAACGCTATGCTGATTCGGTTTTAAATATAAAAACAAATGATTTTTTTGAACAGTATGAATTATTGAATGATAGTCCGTTTGACGCGAATACAAAAATGGTACATCATGTTTGGCAAAATAAAAATAATAAAGAAATAGGTCAATATTCAGTTGGAGCGCCAGAATCTATTTTTAATGCCTCTAATTTATCAGCCGATGAACGCTTGGCCATAGTAAAAATTTATGAAAGTTTGGCCGAGGACGGTTATCGGGTGGTGGCTTTGGCTAGAAAAGATAATTTGCGTGGAGAGGAAATTGTGTTGAGTGATTTAAAATTTATCGGATTGTTGGCCATGAGTGATCCTCCGCGTCAGGAAATTTCTGATTCAATTAAAATTTGTCAGGAAGCAGGTGTCCGTGTGATTATGGTGACAGGTGATAATTCTTTAACGGCCCATACCATTGCTTCTCAAATAAAATTAAAGCATAATGATAAAATTATTACCGGTGCCGAATTGGACAAAATTTCCCCGTCCGCTTTAAAAAGAATAGTTGCTACCCATGATATTTTTGCTCGAGTTAGACCGGAACATAAATATCTTATTGTGGAAGCTTTGCAAAATAATGGAGAAGTGGTAGCGATGACCGGTGATGGTGTCAATGATGCTTTGGCTTTGCGTAAGGCGGATATTGGAATCGCGATGGGTTTGAGAGGTACTGAAGTAGCAAGAGCTGCCGCAGGTATGGTTTTGACCGATGATAATTTTTCTACCATTGTTCAGGCAATTCGCGAGGGGAGACGAATTTATTATAATTTACAACAAGCTTTTGTTTTTCTTTTGTCTTTTCATTTGCCGATTATTGGCTTAGCTATTTTGCCATCGTTGTTTGGACAGCCATTGATGTTTTTGCCAATCCATATTATATTTTTGGAATTGATTTGTGATCCGGCCTCAGTTTTGGGTTTTGAAAAAGAACGTCCGGCGCGCAATATTATGAAAGAACCGCCGCGACCAGCAAACGAACCGTTGATAAATCCGAGATTGTGGAAACAAATCATTATTCAAGCGGTAAGTATTTTTTTGGTCAGTTTCGGTTTTTATTATTATTTTGGTTTTAGATTAAATGATTTGGAATTAGGTAGAACATGGGCATTTGGCGCATTGATTGTTTCACAAACCTTGCTGATTATTTTAACGCGTGAATGGCAACAGATTAAAAGTAATCGTTGGTTGTTGGGAATAGCTTTCTTGACTTTAGTCGGTTTAACTTTGATTTTATTTGTTCCTGTGTTGCGGAATGTTTTCCATTTAGTGCCGATTTCGTGGCCGATGTATGGGATAATGTCAGGAGTGGCTTTATTTATGATGTTATTTACCAGTTTATTTGTGATTAAAAGAAGACATATATAAAAATATGACCGAATCGCTGGAAAAAATTTTAGCTGGTGAAAAAAAATACCGTTTGAAACAAATCGAAGCGGCAAAATTTGATCCGCGGATTAATAATTTTTCAGAAATTTCTACTTTATCAAAAGAGTTGAGAGAAAAATTAAAATCAGTGCCATGGTTATCGGTAAAATTAGCTGTTTTACAGGAAAGTCGGATAGATAATACTAAAAAAGCAATTTTGGAGTTATCCGATGGAATGGTGGCGGAAACTGTTTTGATGGGGAGGAAAATGAAAAAGAAAATTAAAAATGCCGAGGAAAGATATACCATATGCGTGTCGTCTCAGGTTGGTTGCGCTATGGGTTGCAGTTTTTGCGCTACAGGAATAGGAGGGTTTAAAAGAAATTTGTCTGCTGAAGAAATAATTGATCAGTTTAGATTTTGGCAACGGTGGCTTTGTGTTAAAAATGGAAAAATAGATAATGTTGTTTTTATGGGGCAAGGTGAGCCGCTATTAAATTATGACGAAGTAAAACAAGCTATTATTATTTTATTAAAAAATACTGAGATAGGACCGACAAAAATTACTTTATCTACCGCTGGCATTATGTCTAGTATGGAAAAAATTTTAACAGATATAGATTTCCCCCCCGTTCGTGTCGCCATTTCGTTGCATAGCGCTGTAAATGAAACAAGAAAAAAAATAATGCCATCGCACCAAAATAATTTCTTTGAATTTTTGCCGATTTGGGCAAAAAAATACCACGAAAAATTTTCCAGCCGGACACATTTTTTGGGATTGGAATATCTTTTGTTGGATAGTATTAATGATGATGAGAAACATTTAAAAGTTTTTATTAAATTAGCTTCAAAAGTGGGGCGAGTGAGAATTAATTTAATTCCTTATAATGCGGTTGGTGGTTCGTTGCGCGGTTCTAAAGAAGAGGTAATCAAACATTGGCATAATATTTTGATGAAAAGTGGTTTTACTACCACCATTCGTCACTCACAAGGAGCTGATATTGACGCTGCTTGTGGACAGTTGGCAAATAAAATGGCAAATTGTTAATATGTTAAAATATACAGTTGAAAATAAATTTAAAGAATTAAGTTGGTTATCCGGATTGTTTTTGGTTTTAGCATTATTGATTATTGGTCGGCTTTTTGTTATACAAATAATGCAGCGTGATTATTATGCCACTATGGCTTTGGATACCCATGAAATTTATCAAAAATTACATCCGACACGAGGGCAGATTTATTTTCAGGATTCTAGAACAGGAATTGAATACCCGGCGGCGGTTAATCGTCAATATTATCAAATTTTTGTTGTTCCATCAGAAATTAAACTTGAAGATGTAGCTAGTTCCACTCAAATTTTAATGGATATTTTACAGTTGCCGGAGGATAAAAAAGATGATTTGATTAAAAAATTAAGCAAAGAAAATGATCCTTATGAATTGGTGGCTAAAAAAATTACTGAAGAAAAGATGACTGAAGTAATGGCAGTTGGAATGAAAGGTGTTTATCAGATACCGGAGATATACCGTTACTATCCTGAAGATAATTGGAGTGCGGGTGTATTGGGATTTTGTTCAATGGATACTGAAGAAAACTTGACTGGCAATTATGGAGTTGAAGGATATTGGAATAAAATTTTATCTGGACAAAGCGGATTTTTATTTGGTGAACGCGCGGCGCGCGGTGGCTGGATTTCGTTGGCCGGCATGACATCAATGGCGGCAGAAAATGGTGCTGATTTGGTTTTGACAATTGATAGAGCGCTGCAATATCAAGCTTGTTCCAGATTAAAAAAAGGAATGGAGGAATATGGGGCGATAAATGGTTCGCTGGTTATGCTTGATCCAAACAATGGCGCAATTTTAGCAATGTGTAGTGTTCCTGATTATGATCCTAACAATTATTCAAAAGTTGATGATTTAAGTGTTTATAATAATACGGCGATTTTTACTCCATATGAACCGGGTTCTGTATTTAAACCGGTCGTTATGTCTATTGCTTTGGATTTAAATTTAATTAACCCAAACACAACTTATAATGATCCTTGTTCACGTCAATTTGGACCATATACTATTCACAATGCGTCAGAAAAGTGTTATGGTAATGGCGTTACTATGACGCAAGTTCTTGAAAATTCAATAAATACGGGGATGATTTGGGTGGAAGAAAAAATTGAGCGTAAGATTTTGAAAGAGTATATTGAAAAATTTGGTTTTGGAGAAAAAATTGGTGTGCCTTTGGACATGGAAATGCCTGGCAATATTTTGTCTTTAAATGATAAATCACCGATTTATGCCGCTCAAGCATCATTTGGACAAGGTCTAACAGTGACTCCGTTGCAGTTGGCGCAAGCATATTCTGTTTTTGCCAATCAAGGTAAAATGTATCAGCCACAATTGGTTAAAGAAATACGTTACACAGATGGTCGGCGTGAAAAAATAGATCCGAAACTTATTGGGCAGATTATTTCTCCGAGAACTGCCAAAATGATTGGTGCCATGCTGACTTCTGTAGTTGAAAAAACTTATTGGAGAACGGTTAAATTAGATAAATATTATGTAGCCGGAAAAACCGGTACGGCGCAGATTCCCGGTTTGGGTGGATACAAAGAAGAAACTAATCATACTTTTGGCGGTTTTGCTCCAGCCACTAATCCTAAATTTGTTATTGTAATAAAATTTGAAGCACCGGAACGGCAATGGGCGGAATCAACCACCGCCGCTATTTTTAAAGATTTGGCGCAATTCGCTTTGAATTATTACGGGGTAAAAGGAGACAGATAAAAAAAATTAAAATATAAAAATTAAATAATTTATGTTTATATCTATTTTACAATCAATACTTCGAGTTTTGGCTAAAACCATACTTAAGAAATATCATCCTGATGTCGTGGGCATTACAGGGTCAATCGGAAAATCTTCCACCAAAGAAGCAATAGCGGTGGTTTTACAAACAAAATTTGATGTTCGAGCCAGTTCAAAAAATTATAATAATCAAATTGGTTTACCTTTGACCGTTATTGGTGTGGAAAAAACACCCGGTAAATCTTTGTTGGGTTGGTTGATGGTTTTTAGTAAGGCTTTAAAATTGATATTTTGTCGTGATTGTAATTATCCTGAAATTTTAGTGTTAGAGATGGGGGCTGATCGTCCTGGTGATATACAATATTTGGTAGATATTGCGCCTTGTAAAGTAGGTGTGTTGACTTATATTTCACATGTTCATACTGAATTTTTTAAAACAATAAAAAAAATTGCTCAAGAGAAAAGAACAATTTTATCGCATTTGAACGAAGATGATTTTGCTGTAGTTAATTTTGACAATGATTTGGTTGTGCAAAATTCTAAAAATAAAGCCGAAACATTAACTTATGGTTTTAAAGAGGGGGCTGATTTTCAAGCGACCGATGTCAATATAATAATTGATCCGAATACCGGTTGGCCCACAGGACTTAATTTTAAAGTTACACATGACGGAAGTTTTATTCCGGTTTTTATGTCTGGTGTAATGGCCGAACATTTAATTCCGACTTTTTTAGCCGGATTGGCGGTTGGACATATTTTTGGGGTTAATCTGGTGGAAGCGGTTGATTCTTTACGTAAATTAAATCCGTTGCCGGGACATATGCGGATTATCTCTGGCATTAAAAATACTGTAATTATTGATGATACATATAATTCCAGTCCTGAACCGACAAAATCAGCTCTATCAACTTTGTCGCGGATTAAAATTAAAACTGGCGCGGAACGTTATGCGATTTTAGGAGATATGTTGGAACTTGGACAAGAAACAGAATTTGCTCATCGGCAAATTGGTTTTAAAGTGGCTGAATTAGGTATTGATGTTTTAATTACTATTGGTGAAGCATCAAAACATACTGCCGAAGCGGCAAGAGAAGCGGGAATGGATGAACATAAAGTTGTGATGTTTGAAAATATTGAATCCGCTGGGAGATTTTTACAAGAAGTATTAGAAGAAGGGGATGCTGTTTTAATCAAAGGGTCGCAAAGTATAAGAATGGAAAAAATTGTCAAGGAAATTATGTCAGAACCTTTGCGTGCTAAAGAATTATTGGCTCGTCAGGATTCTGATTGGATGAAGAAATAGAGAATTTATAAAATAAAAAATCCACCAAAGATGGATTTTTTATTTTATAAAAGTTAAAAACAGTTATTTTTCCGCAAATACTTGAGCAGTGAAGATATAAATTTCTGACGAACTATCTTGCCAGCAATTTTTAGGCAAGCCGGCTTTTTCAACGCATAAATTATTTAGAAAAGTTTCTTTATCCCAGTTCATTTCTGTTGCTACTTGAGGCAGGAAAACGCCGCTTTGACGGCCTTTTTTAATATAAACGCCATGAGTACCTATTTCAATGGAATCGGCGTTGTTAATTTGTTTCATCGGAGAAAGAACAGAAATTTCAATGGTAATGAGATTTAATTCATTGATTTGTAATGGTTCAAAGCGCGTATCGTTAAACGCGGAGGATAAAGCCATATTTTTTATAACATCAGCTAATATGATGTCGGGTTCAAAGATGCCAATGCAGCCGCGCAACTGACCATCTTTTTTAAGAGTTACAAAAGCGCCACGTTGTTGGTTAAAAATTTTCGGAAGTTTTTGTATATCCGGTTGATATTCTTGTTTATTAAAAGCCATCACTAAAGATTGGCGAGCAATATCCAATGCCAATTTTTGTTCATTGGAATTTAATTCAGCAGTAATAGTTTGGTTTATCATATTATAATCGTTAAAAATAATTGAGGCGTATCCAACCGTTTGATTTTTTGAATCAGGCGCGTAGTCACCGCTGTTGGCATATTTTAATAATTGGCCGTTCCAATTTAATTTTTTAACCAGCTCTAATCCGGAAGCGATTGGTTGTTGACCGCAGGCTAGGGTGGCGACTTGCGGACGGTTCAATTCGGTTAACTCAGTAATTTTATTTTGGAATTTATTCGCGTCGCCAGTCAGAATTGCTTTAATTGTTTCGTTGTCTAAATAATTAGCGTCTTCATAAGTCGGATAATGAGATAAGTCAGAACTGATAATAATTAAAGTTTTATTATCTATTGTTTTAGCCAAAATATCAGCTAATGCGTTGGCTGATTCAGATTGTTCGTTGCCGAATAACAGGGGAACGATTTTTGTTTCGGAACCAAGCGTTTTTATTATAAATGGAACAATCACTTCCAATGAATGTTCCGGTGTGTGTGGTTTTTTGTCGGAAAAAACAATGGAAGTTTTTTTTAATTGCTCAATAAATATTTGATCAACTTTTATTTTTCCGAGCGGTGAATTCCAACTGTCATGCGTATCGGCGGCCACGCCGTCAAATTGAATATTATGACTTTGTCCAATTAAAATAACTCGGTCGTATTTATTTTCTCCAAGATTTTTAAAAGCGTAAGCAGTCACTTGTCCGGAATAGTCATATCCGGCGTGGGGAACAATTATCATTTTTGGCGTACCCGAAGTGGTAGTTGTTTCCGCTTGGGACAAAAAATCATTGATTTGATTATTTAATTCGTTTTGATTATTGGAATAATATTTTCCGGCGGCAATTGGTTCACGAATATTTTTTGGTGTGGTTGTTGAGGAAGTTGATTGTGGCAAAATAACTGATTGGTTAGTTTTGTAAATAAAAAAACAGGCGGCGATGATTCCCACTGAAATCAAAATAAAAATTAGAAATAGTTTAACTGACATATTATATGTATGTCATTTTATCAAAAAAATAGTTAGGTGTAAAACAAAAACACCCGGCACAAGCCGAGTGTTTTTGTTTTTGTGGATTTGAAATTACAATACTGCTTCTTTTGCAGCTTTGGCGACGCGGAATTTAACCACGGTTTTCGCCGGAATCTGAATGGTCGCTCCAGTAGCCGGATTTCGGCCGGTGCGGGCGGCTCGGTTCATTTTAACCAATTTACCCAAACCTGGGACAACGAATACGCCGTTTGTTTTGACTTCTTTATAAGCCATTTCCACCATGGCGTCTACGAAGCCAACGACGTCTTTTTTGCTAAGGCCTGTTTTTTCCGCTAAGGCGGATAACAGGGCGGACTTAGTCATGCCTGCCATAAAAATTAAATTAAGAATAAATATTATATTTGTTGGATATATTATACAGCCTATTGAAAAAAGATGCAAATATCCAGCTATCCACAAGTGGATAAAAATAAAAAGAGGATAGATTTTGTCTATCCTCAAGAGAGAAAGAACGGATTACCGGATGTGTTCAACAAGCAGTCCCAGATCGCCGGGCATATAAGTGTGATTGATGTAATCAACTAGCAAAGCGTCCAGCGCATCTTGATCAAGAGTTGTTTTGCCGTAGGCGGGATTTTTCCGTTTGGAGCGCTGAATATTTGCGGCCGCGTTTGGCGCCCAATTCCAAATATCTTTCCAGAGCCGGCGTTTGACTTTTTTTAGTTTTTCGGCGCTGGATTTTGAAACAACAAAACAAGTTGAGAGGAATAAAATTGCCAGTTCTCTGGCCATATTCTCGTCAATTATATCATCGCCCCAGACCTTTAAAAAATTTTTCGCGTGAATTGATTTGCGAAAATGCTTCGCCTCTGTCTCAAGAATTTTGGCCATTTCTCCGTTTGTAATCACTTGTTCCTCCTGTTTGTTGTTAAAGAACTTTTTTTTGGTACCGCCAAGGGGAATCGAACCCCTATAACAAGCTTGAGAAGCTTGTGTCCTAACCGTTAGACGATGGCGGCGATAAACAAATTTCATTTTAGCAGAAAATTTTTGTTAAGTCAACATAAGATATGTAAATAAAATGACCACCCCGATAAACGAGATGGTCGTAGAATAGAAACCGGTTTTTGTCCGGCTATGAACAGCAGATGTAGAATTTTTTAGAGCAAGTTGCTCTGGTCGATGTTGTTATACAATTTTGTGACATCTTCATCAGTGATAGATCCTGTTCTTATCAGAAAGTTCACCGTGATGTATCCGCCGTTTTTTGTTTCGAACGGATCGGATTTTATTTCGTTTGACTCCAAGCCGTCGTTGTAATATTCAACACCCTCACAATTAGGCATGTCATCCGTATAATTTTCGTGATAATAAACAATGTGTCCATGATATTCAGCTGTGATATTGGGGTCGTCGAAATCGTGTCGGCTTTCTATGATGAATCTGGCCATTTTTTTATCTCCTATTGCATTTAAGGTTTATATTTAAAGAACGTTTGTTTTTCTACCCTTGTTTCAACTCGGAACTAGTTCCGAGTTGAAAAGGGGTGGCGAACTTGGTAAGCGTGTTCGCCGGAGACGTTGGGAGGAGAGTTGAATGTCAGCAGGGGGGGTCGAGCTAGGCGACGATGCAGACCACGGTTATGATCAGGAACGCTGTGCTGACGATCATGGCCACCTGTTTAACGGTCAGCTTTTTCGTCTGATAGAATACCATACGGCCTTCATCAACGAATATAGACCCATGCCAATCATGCCCAAAACGATGCCTGCCGAAACGAACAGAAGCATTAGTATTAGTGGACCGCATTCTACGAAAAACTCGTACATTTTTTTCTCCTTTTTGAAAAGAACGTTTATTTTTCTATCCTTGTTTCAACCCGGAAGTAATTTCGGGTTGAAAAATTTAAGTAAATTTTTAAATTGCTGGGTTGCTCACATGTTGGAAAATAACTTTTCCATTTATTCGCAACTGAGAATTATAACATATTTTGTGGATTTTGTCAAGAGTATTATTTGGCTAATATAAGATAAAATAAAAACTTGACTTTTACGTATTTTCACGATTATAATATATCAAAATGATTATAAGCATGGATATATGGCATTTATTAAAAATCAAACAACAAATCAAACCGCTCCGCTAGCCGAAAGAATGAGACCGGTTAATTTTGAGCAATTTTTTGGGCAGGAAGATGTGGTTGGAAGCGGAAAAATTTTGCGGAAATTGATTGAGAATGATGATTTAGCCTCGTTGATTTTTTGGGGTCCGCCAGGTGTTGGTAAAACCACTTTAGCGCGGATTATCGCCGAACAGTCAAAAGCTGAATTTTGTGGTTTGTCGGCGGTGATGAGTGGAAAGGAAGAATTGAAAAAAATTATTGGACAGGCCAGAGAATTATTAAAGACATCCGGCCGACGGATGATTTTGTTTATTGACGAAATTCATCGATGGAACAAAGTTCAGCAGGACGCTTTATTGCCTTATGTTGAAAATGGGGAAATAATTTTAATCGGAGCGACCACTGAAAATCCGTCGTTTGAAATCATTGGGGCTTTATTATCGCGTTCGCGGGTTTTTATTTTACGGCATTTATCCGAAGAAGATTTAATAAAAATAATTAAACAAGCGTTGGTTGATCCGGAACGCGGTTTTGGAAATTTTAAAATAAACATTGCCGACGAAACAATCGGTTTGTTGTCTGAATTGGCCGGCGGTGACGCCAGGACGGCTTTGAATGGTTTGGAATTGGCGATTAAAGTAAAAAGTAAAAATAATAAGACTAATATTCAAATTTCCAGTGAAGATATTAAAGAAGCTTTACAGCGGACACATTTGGTTTTTGATAAAAAAGGGGAAGAATTTTATAATTTAATTTCTGCTTTACACAAATCAATGCGAGGCAGTGATCCGAACGCCGTTTTATACTGGCTGGCACGGATGTTGGAAGGTGGAGCTGATCCGCTTTATGTCGCTCGTCGGGTTTTAAGATTTGCCAGTGAAGATATTGGCATGGCTAATAGCGAAGCAATGATTCAGGCTAATGCCGCTTATGACGCCTGTCATAAAATTGGTTTTCCGGAATGCACCGTTCATTTGGCGCAGGCGGTTGTTTATTGCGCTAAGTCACAGAAATCAAACTTACTTTATCGCGCTTATAATGCCGCCGCCGAGGATGCCAAAAACACCTCTCATTTGGGAGTGCCAATTCATTTGCGAAATGCGCCGACTAAGTTTATGAAAAATATTGGTTATGGAAAAGATTATAAATATAACCCTGAATACGATGAACCTGTTGTGCAGGATTATTTACCGGAGCAGTTAAAAAATAGAAATTATCTAAAAAAATAATATGAAAAAATTATTATTACATACTTGTTGCGCGCCATGCAGTATTGCCATAATTGACGAAATGAAAAATCAGTTTCAGCTGACGGTATTTTTTTATAACCCGAATATTTTTCCGGAAGATGAATATTTGAAAAGAAAAGCTGAGGTGATTAAAATTTGCCAAGAGTGGGGAGTGTCAATGATAGATATGGATTACGAAACGGATAAATGGAATCAATCAGTGATTGGTTTGGAAACAGAACCGGAATCAGGTGTTCGTTGTTTGACTTGTTTCCAATTTCGTTTGACTCGAACAGCTGAATATGCCAAACAAAATAATTTTGGTTATTTTGCAACCAGTTTAACTATGGGTCGTAATAAAAAAGCTGAAGTTATAAATCCAATCGGGTTAGCTTTGGCAGAAAAATTAGGTGTTATATTTTACGCGGAGGATTGGAAGAAAAATGGCCGGCAGGAAAAAGGTAGACAATTAACAGTAGAAAAAAAAATTTATCGGCAAAGTTATTGCGGTTGCCTATTTTCTATAAAATAATTTTTCGTCCGCCATTTGATAAATGTTTAATTGTCACTGAGACAATTTTTTTATTTTTAAGAAGTTTTTTTATTTTTTCTGGCCATTCAATAACACAAATCGTGTCTGGTTTACTAAGATAATCTTCTGCGCCAATGTCAATCAATTCTTGCTCATTGTTCAATCGGTATGTATCAATATGAACGAAAGTTTTTGTGTTTTTGTGTTTTGATATTTTCGTGTCATATACTCGCATTAGCGCAAAAGTCGGGCTGGTAATTTCTTTTTTAATATTGAAGCCGCGCGCTAAACCTTTAACTAAAGTTGTTTTGCCGGCGCCCAAATTTCCCGTTAAACATAAAATATCACCGCTTTTTAGACGATCGGATAGATTTTGTCCGATTTTTTCCATTTCTTTATCGGTTTTTGCCGTTAATTCCATATTTTTAAACATAAGTGAAATTTATAGGACGTATTATAGTAATTTAACCGTAAAGTGTCAATAAATAACCGTTATTTGAGTTTTGACATTTTTGGATCATTTCTTTATAATATTAACACTTGTTAAAACAGTTTAAATAATCCAATAAATTTATGAAAAGAAAATTAGAATGGTTAATTAAGATTTTAATCTATAGCACTTTCTTTATTCCGCTGGTAGTAATACCAGGTTCTTTTATTTTTCCATTTATCGTTCCAAAAATTTTATTATTTAGAACATTAGTTACCATAATGTTGGCGGCTTTTGTTATACTTTTATTTATTAATTGGAATGAGTATAAACTAAAATTTACACCAATCACAGTTGCTTTGTTTATTTTTTTATTGAGTTTTATTATTTCAACTTTTATTGGCGTTGATCCTTATCATAGTTTTTGGGATAACCACGAAAGAATGCTGGGTTTGTTTACGATATTTCATTTTATCGCTTATTATTATTTGTGCAGTACCGTTTTTAAAAATTGGACAGAATGGAAATGGGCATTGCGATTTTTTTTATTGGCCGGCAGTTTAGTAATGTTTATTGGTGCATTACAGGTTGGCAGCCCTCAATTATTGTTAAATGGCGGAGCGGAACGTGTTTCCAGCACACTAGGAAATTCAATTTATGTGGGAGGTTACGCTTTGTTTTTGATTTTTACGGCCACCTTGCTGATTGTCAAGGAAAAAAATAATTTTTGGCGCGGAACTGAGATATTGGTGATGGTTTTAGCTTTTTTGAATATCTTTTTTAGCGGTTCCCGCGGCGCATTTTTAGGTTTATGTGTCGGTGCAGTTGTGGCTTTAGCTGTTTATGTATTGGTTTTAAAACAATATAAAAAAATTAGATTCACCATTGCTGGATTATTAGGTTTATCTGTGGTTATATTATCTTTATTTTATACTTTTCGCCAAACTCAATTTGTTCAAAATATTCCTGCTTTAGGACGAACAGTTAATACAACATGGTCGGTTTTAACCGCTACTGCTCGTTGGAAAGCGTGGGAAGTGGGCATTAAAGGATGGAACGCTCGTCCGGTTTTTGGTTGGGGGCCGAATAATTATTTTTATGTGTTTAATCAACTTTATAATCCCCATATGTTGGATCATAATTGGGGAGAAACCTGGTTTGATAATGCTCATAATATTTTAATAAATACAATGACCGTACAAGGAACTGTCGGTATTTTGTCTTACCTTGCTATTTTTATTATAGCTATTATTTCTTTGGTTGGCGCGTTTAGAGCGGGACAGGTTGATTATCATATTTTTATTATCGGTGGCGGTTTTCTTGTGGCGCATTTGGTTCAAAATGTAACAGTGTTTGAAAATCCAACCTCATATCTTTATTTTATGTTTTGGCTGGCCATGATTAATCGTCTGACATCAGCAAATAAAGAAAACGCATTATCTGATCAACGTATACAAATCAAAAATAAAAATGAGCAGGCTGCAAATAAGCAAGTTGGTCCGGGATTGTGCTTAACGGTCGGAATAATTTCATTTATCTGTATTTTATTATTTGATTTACAGCCGGCGCGAGCTAATAATTTAGCTTTGCAAGCAATTAAAAAATTAAATAGTAATCCACCACAGGCAGTTCCTTTAATGAAAGAAGCTTTAGCTTTTAATTCGCCGCATATTGATGATATTCGAAGTGATATCGCGCGTACTTCTTTGCAAGTGGCTAATAATTTTAATCAACAATTAGGTTTGCAAATGACAAAAGAAATATTGGATTTAGCTTATAATAATTTAAAAAAGAATTTAGATTTACATCCGCGAGATATTCGTAATCAGATTACTTTGGCTAGTATGGATGAATTTAGGGCTCGTTTTTACAATGATGTGCAATATCTTGTTTCTGCAGAGAATCTTCTTGAAGATGCGTTATCATATTCTCCCACTCGACAACAAGTTTTGTATTCATTAGCATCTTTAAAAATGGATATCAATAAACCGCAAGAGGCCATTAGATTACTGGAGCAGGCCATTAATGACAACGCAAATATCGGAGAAAGCTATTGGCGATTGGCTTATGTTTATCAGTCATTAAATGATATGCAAAAAGCCAGAGAAATTTTAGATTTAGGAAAGGATAATAATGCTTTTTTTAGTGACAATGATAAAAATATAATCGCTCAATATTTATCTCCAGTTTTAAACGAAACCAAGTAATTATTTTGTGAGTTGTAGATAAATTTTTTTAATCAGAAAAAAATGAATAAGCTGCAAATTAAAGAATATTTTAATAAGATATCCAACGAGCGTGACAAATGGCGTCGTCGCAATTCTTATTATCATAAAGATATCCAATTTTTATTAAGTTTTTTAATCCCGAGACAGAGCAAGGTATTAGACGTTGGTTGTTCTACGGGAGATGTTTTGGCGTCAATACATACAAATGTTGGCAAAGGCATTGATTTTAGTCCGGCTATGGTGGCAGTAGCCAAAAGCAAATATCCTAGTTTGAATTTTGAAGTAATGGATGTGGAAAATTTAGAATTGAATGAAAAATATGATTATATTATTTTATCTGACGTTATCGGTTTTTTGAATGATGTACAGGGGACTTTTCAAGGATTACACAAAGTATCCCACAATAAAACAAAAGTTATCATCACTTGTTGCAGTCAATTTTGGGAACCGGCTTTAAAATTATTTGGAAAATTACATTTGAAAATGCGTCAGCCGATACAAAATTGGTTATCCAGAGGCGACATAGAAAATATCCTTTATTTAGCTGGTTTTGAAGTCATAAAAAAAGGTGAGCGATTATTGTGTCCAAAGTATATTCCGTTGATTTCCACTTTTTTAAATAATGTTGTAGCAAAATTGCCGCTGATTAGAAGATTGTGTCTAGTTAATTATTTTATCGCTCGTCCGAAAACGGGTAATCAAATTACGTCAATTCCGGCAGCGACAGTTTCAGTAATAATTCCCGCACGTAATGAAAAAGGAAACATAGAAGATGCTATTAAACGCGTACCTAAAATGGGTGAGCATACTGAAATTGTGTTTGTGGAAGGTCATTCCACTGATGAAACTTTACAGGAAATGGAAAGGGTGAAAATAGCTTATCCTAATGTTGATATAAAAATTTTAGTACAAGACGGAAAAGGCAAGGGTGATGCTGTACGTAAAGGTTTTGATGCGGCTTGCGGTGATATTTTGATGATATTAGACGCGGATTTAACGGTTCGTCCGGAGGAGTTACCTAAATTTTATCAGGCCATTACTAATGGGGCGGGGGAATTTATTAATGGTTCACGATTGGTTTATCAGCTTGAAAATGATTCAATGCGAACTTTGAATATAGCCGGGAATAAATTTTTTAGTCTAATGTTTAGTTGGTTGTTAGATCAGCGAATTAAAGACACCTTATGTGGAACAAAAGTTTTACGAAAGGAAAATTATGAAAAAATTAAAAAAGGACGGGAATTTTTCGGAGACTTTGATCCGTTTGGTGATTTTGATTTATTATTCGGCGCGGCCAAATTAAATCTCAAGATTATTGATTTACCAATAAGATATCAAGCGAGAAGTTATGGTATTACTAATATTTCAAGATTTAAGCACGGTTGGTTGTTGTTAAAGATGGTTTTATTTGCCATGAGAAAAATTAAATTTGTTTGATTATAAATAGTTTATAAATTATTTTTTTAAATATGCTTAAAGCATTAATCACAGGAATTACAGGTCAAGATGGTTCATATTTAGCGGAATTTTTATTGGACAAAGGATATGAAGTACATGGAATAATTCGCCGATCCAGTACTTTTAATACTTCGCGCATTGGTCATCTTTATCAAGATCCACATGTTAACGGGGTAAAGCTGTTTTTACATTACGGCGATCTTACTGATGCGAGTAATTTAAATCGTATTTTGGAAAAAACCAGACCGGATGAAATATACAATCTTGGTGCCCAGAGTCATGTTAAGGTCAGTTTTGATTTACCGGAATATACCGCTGACACTGTCGCTATTGGAACATTGAGAATTTTAGATGCGATTCGTGAAACTGGATTGAAAGTAAAATTTTATCAGGCCGGTTCATCAGAGATGTTTGGTAAAGTTAAAGAAACTTCACAAACAGAAATTACTCCCTTTAATCCGTGTAGTCCCTATGGTTGTGCCAAGGTTTTTGCTCATCAGTTAGCTGTAAATTACCGAGATTCATACGGTATGTTTATTTGTAATGGAATTCTTTTTAATCATGAATCACCACGTCGTGGCGGTACATTTGTGACTAAAAAAATAACCGCCGGTTTAGCTGCTATAAAATCAGGTGAGCAAGAAAAATTATACTTGGGAAATTTGGAAGCTAAACGAGATTGGGGTTATTCAAAAGATTATGTAGAAGCGATGTGGAAAATGCTCCAACAGGAAACCCCGGATGATTATGTGATTGCCACAGGGGAAACCCGCACTGTGCGGGAATTTGTTGAAGAAGCGGCTAAATATTTTGGTTTTGATATTGTTTGGCAAGGAAACGGAATGAACGAAAAAGGTGTTGATAAAAATACGGGAAAAACGATTATTGAAATTGATGAAAGATATTTTCGTCCGACTGAAGTAGATTTACTTCTTGGTGATGCTACCAAAGCTAAAAAGATTCTCGGTTGGGAACCAAAAGTTAAATTTAAAGAGTTGGTAAAAATAATGTGCCAGGCCGAAGAAAAATAAAAGTAGTTGTTTATGAAGAAAGAAAATTTTTCCGACCTTTCTATTTATACGACCACATTATACAAGGAAGATAAAGTTTCCAAATTAAGGCAGAAATTAGCTGCAAGATTTTTAGAAAACGCGGCTAATCTTGGTGTAAGGTGTATAATTGTGGATGGCGGTTCCAATGAAAAATTTTTAAATAAAGTCCACTCTTATAAAAATGTTGAATTGGTAATTATACCTAAATTAAAAATGGGCATTAGCAGAAGGAAAGCTTTAAAATTAGCGGTAAACAGATCAGATACTTCTTATTTTTTATGGTCTGAACCGGAAAAGTATGATTTAATAAGGCCGATTTCTTTGAAAAAAATGATTTGGAAATTAAGAAAAAATACGGCGGATATAGTGGTACCTAGAAGGTTAAGTAAAAATTCTTATCCAAAATTACAGGCTCAACTTGAAACAAAAGCTAATGCGAAAGCAAAAGAATTAATGGGGGATAATTTTAAATTAAAAGGGGAATTGGATTTGTGGTTTGGACCAAAAATGTTTAACAGAACCGGTGCTAATTTTTTTTTAAATTACAAAGGAAGACTTGATAAGTGGGATGTCATTATTAAGCCAGTAATTTTAGCTTTTCAGAAAGGAAAAAGAATTTGTTCAGTAGATGTTGATTATACTCATGATATTTTACAAAGTTCCGCCGAAACAGGTGATAAATCAATGGAAACAAAAAGATTAGAGCAGTACATGATGATTTTAGCAGAGTTAGAAAATAAATTTAAATAAAATATAATTCATAAACAGTATGGAGAAAAACGCTAAAGTTTATGTTGCTGGACATACCGGGCTTGTTGGTTCGGCTATAGTTAGAATTTTACAGTCACAGGGATATACAAATATTATTTTTCGGACCTTTGTTGAATTAGATTTAACCAATCAGCAAGCAACAGCTGATTTTTTTATGGCGGAAAAACCAGAATATGTTTTTTTAGCAGCAGCCAAAGTTGGCGGAATATTGGCAAATAGTATTTATCCGGCAGAATTTATTTATCAAAATTTGCAAATTCAAAACAATATTATTCATTCGGCTTATTTAAACGGGACTAAGAAATTATTATTTTTAGGATCATCCTGTATTTATCCAAAAAATTGTCCTCAGCCGATTAAAGAAGAATATTTATTGACTGATATATTGGAATCGACTAATGAACCATACGCCATCGCTAAAATTGCTGGAATAAAAATGTGTCAAAGTTATAATCGTCAGTACGAAACTAATTTTATTGCTGTCATGCCGACTAATTTGTATGGTATTAAAGATAATTTTGATTTAAAAAACTCTCATGTTTTACCAGCCATGATTCGTAAATTTCATGAAGCGAAAGTAAAAGGGGAAAACGAAGTTGTTTTGTGGGGTACCGGTGCGCCATTACGAGAATTTTTATGCGTTGATGATATGGCTGAAGGTTGTATTTTTTTGATGAATCATTTCAATCCGACTAAAGAACAAAATGAAAAAGGAGAAATTTTTATGAATTTAGGTACTGGCGAAGATTTGACCATTAAGAATTTGGCGGAAAAAGTTCAGCAGGCAGTTGGTTTTGAAGGTAAAATAGTTTGGGATGATTCAAAACCAGATGGAACAGCAAGAAAGTTATTAAATGTTGACAGAATAAGGCAGTTGGGATGGAAACATAAAATTGATTTAGATGAGGGGATTAGAGTGGCATACAGATGGTTTACTGATAATTATAAACGATAAGACCCTTCTTAATTGGTTTAAAACACTGAAAATATTGGTTTTTCAGTGTTTTTTGTGGATAACTTTTTGATACCGCTTGACACCTAATGATACCTTGATATATAATATGGAATAGTTTTTATTACTTAAACTTAATTTGTAAAAATAAAATATGATTCAAGATGTTATCGTAAAACCGTTAAAAAAAATAGTTGATGAACGCGGTTGTATTATGCACATGCTAAAAGCTACCGATCCTGAATTTAAACAGTTTGGAGAAATATATTTTTCCACGGTTTACCCGGGAGTAATCAAAGGTTGGCATTTTCATGAAACAATGACTTTAAATTATGCTGTGATAAAAGGAAATATCAAATTAGTTCTTTTTGATCAGCGCGAAAATTCACAGACTAAAGGTGAAGTACAAGAGATATTTTTGGGAGATAAAAATTATTGTTTAGTTACTGTTCCGCCGGGAATTTGGAATGGTTTTAAAGGGATTGGTTTAGAAGAAGCTATTGTGGCCAATTGTGCAACTCATCCCCACGATCCGTTAGAAATAAAAAGGGTAGATACATTTACCGACCAAATTCCTTATGATTGGAACATAAAATATGAATAAAAAAGTTTTTATTACCGGTTCTGGCGGTTTTGTTGGAAAAAATTTATATAAGTTAGCCAAGGAGAGCGCTTTTGATGTGTATGGAGTTGATTTGTCGAAAAAGCCTTGCGTTGATGAGATTGTGGATATTGCTGATGAAATTAAATTGCGTTGTGTTTTAGACAAAACAAAACCCTCATTTATTGTTCATGTGGCGGCATTATCTAATGTTGAAAAATGTGAAATTGAAAGAGATTTAGCTTATAAAAATAATGTTTTGCCAGTGAAGATTTTGACTGAATGGGCCAAAGAAAATGATGCCACAATGTTATTTATATCTTCTGATTATGTTTATGATGGAGGTAGGGGTAAATTTACAGAAGACGATCAGGCTCTGCCGGTTCAATATTATGGCCTAACAAAATTACAGGGCGAAGACATCGTTTCTAAATTAAAAAAACATATCATTTTAAGACCGACCGTGATTTATGGTTGGGATCTGGATGGTATGAATTTTTTTATGCAACTTTTTAGAAAACAAAAAGATAAACAGGAGATGAAAGTGCCAGTTGACCAAATAAACAACCCAACATTTGTGAACGATTTATGTGAATTGATTGTTAAAATATTAAAAACACCTGATAAATACGGTATTTTTGTCAGTACCGGTCCGGAAAGCATGAACCGTTATGAGTTTGGTTTACAGTTATGCGATAGTATGGGTTGGGATAAAGAATTGTTAAAGCCTGTACAAACTTTAGAATTTGGTCAATTGGCCAAAAGACCTTTAAATAATTCTACCTCTTCGGAAAAAGTTTGTCGGATGTTTAATTTTGATTTTAATGATTTGAAAACAAATTTAGAAATAATCAAAAATCAAATTGAAAATAATTTATGAATCAGATCAGACCAACTATAACTGTAGCTATTCCGTCATACAATAAAGAAAAATACATTGTTCGTTGTATTGAAGGTATATTAACCAATAAAGAGTTTATTGATGAAATTATTTTAGTGGATAATTGTTCTACGGATAAAACATTTAATTTGGCAAAAAAGTATGAGCCGATGATTAAGTGTTATCAGAACCAGCACAATATTGGAATGTCGAGAAATTGGAATAGATGCATTGATTTATGTAAGACTGATTGGTTAATGATTTTTCATGCTGACGATGAAATGTTACCGGATTCCATTATTAAATATTTGGAATTTATTAAAAAATATCCTAATGTTGGTTTTATACATGCCGCTGCTTATACTATATTGGAGGGCGACACAGCCTCAAAACAATTAAGTCAAAGTGATAATCAAGAAATCAGAGAGGCTGGTTTGGACGCGTTGGGTCGTCCAGGTAATATCTGTTCAACAGTAATGGTTAAAAAAAATGCTTACAATGAACTTGGTTATTTTATTGAATCTTCGTTGGCTTCTGATCAGGAAATGTGGTTGAGAATAGGAACGAAATTCGATACTGGTTATATCAATTCTCCGACAGTTATTTATCACATCAATCCCTCATCAACCGGTTATGACTCCTTAATTAATCGGTCGATTAGAGAGATTCGGGCTGATTGGGATTTACTGGGAGAAAGTGTGGCATCTTTTTATCCGACAGAAGAATTACGTGAAGAGTATCGTCGCAAAACCATTAAAAGTGCTCCATATGGTTATTGGGCGGTGTTAACTGCTAATTTACGAGCTAGAAATTATATCAAGGCGTTTCAGGCCGCCGGTTTAATGGTTTTTGTTTATCATGGATTTATTCCTTTTGTTCAGTTATCTGTTGGTTATATTAAGAAAAAAATAAATAAAAAACTCCATTTGACACCCAATGACACCTTATGATATGATATTAGTACTATCTATATTAAAATTTTTTTAAATAATTAATAATATTTATGGAAATAAAACCAAACGAAGTATATACGCCAGCTGAGACAGAACAACTTTTAAAAGTCAGTAAAAGTACGGTTAAAAGAATGTTGAAGAGCGGATTGCTTAAGGCTAATAAAATTGGCAAGCAGTATCGTATTTTAGGACACGAACTTTTAAAAATGCTTTCCCCAACCTTTGATAAAAAAGCGACCGACATTTATCAAAAAGTAAAAATGAAAACTATTGAAAAAACTAAAGATTGGTAATTGATATGTCAACTTTGTCTCATCAGACAATTAAAAATTCAATTTATGGTTTTATCGGTTTTATTTGGCCGTTAGCGGTGGCTTTTATTGCTACCCCTCTTTTAATCAAAGGGTTAGGTTCAGCTAGATATGGCTATTATATCTTGCTTAATGCCAGCGTTGCCTTCTTTTCATTGTTAGATTTTGGATTAAGTTATACTTTTATTAAAAAGTTGTCTGAAGATCCTTCTAATGCCGGAGATGAATCCGTTAAAAAACTTTTTAGCTCTACTTTTTGGGCCTATATGGTTATTGGTTTGTTTGTATTTTTATTATTATTGTTATTACCAAATTTATTTAAGACATGGTTTAAGATACCTGATGGCTATGTTTTTTCTCATCAATTATTATTTTTTTGTCTCGGATTTACTTTTTTATTGAAAATGTTAACAGTTACCATTGGACAGATTCCTTACGCTTTACAACGTTCTGATATTACTACCAAAGTTGCTTTAGTTAATATTACTCTGGTTCAAGCCGCTAGTGTGGCTGCGGTAGTGACCGGGCACGGAATCACCTCATTAGTAATTATTCAATTATTTTCTGCAATTTTTGTTTTTTTGTGCTATGTCTTCGTCAGCCATCGTGTATTGCCAGATTTAAAGTTGGGTTTTTATTTTTCCACAATATTTTTTAAAGGAATAGCTAAAGACGGTTTTTGGAATTTTATTGCTAGCGGGGCTTCTAATTTATTAACCCAATTAGACAAGTTTGTTGTTGGTGTGTTTTGTGGTTCAGCCGGTGTTACTTATTATTCGTCCGCGCAAATGATCCCGGAAAAAATTCATTGTACGGCTTTTAGCGTTTCATTAAGTTTTTTTCCGGTTTTTTCTCGTGCCAGCATTAACGGAGCTAGTGACAGTGTAAGAAAAATTTTTCGTCGCGGATTATCTATGGTTGCGTTAATTTCTGGTGGTTTAGCTTTGGCGGTATTGATATATAATTATCAGTTACTGCAATATTGGTTAGGCACGGAAATTGCTGATAACGCTTCAGTGGCCGTAATTTTTTTGGTTGGGACTTATTTTTTGACATCTTTAGGAAGTTTTAGCGGTTTTTTTGTAAGTGGTTGGAGAAAGCTTAAATTTGCCGCTTTTACAGCCGGATTAATGGCAATATTGGATATAATTTTGATGTTTATTTTAATACCAATTTTTAAAGTAAATGGAGCGGCCATAGCTTATTTAATAAGTGTATTACCGATTCCCTTTTTTATTATGTATATAGAAAAGAATTACTTAAAATCTGATATGAGTGGAGCTATCAAGTTTTATTTTAAGCATATTTTAAAAATATTGTCAGTGGTTGTTCCTGTTTATTTATTTTCAAAAGTTTTATTTGTTCCACTAGCCTCTAGTTTGTTTTCTACAATTTTATTGGGCGGCTGTTCTCTTGCTCTTTATGTGGGCATTTATTGGTTGTTGGGATTTTTTGACCCAGAGGATGTTGCGTTATTTAAAGAATTTTTTAAAAATTTTTTATTAAAATTTAAAAAAGCTTAATTAAAAATATACATTTGAAATGTCTAAATACATTTAGTCATTTCTCTCAATTAATATATACATGAAAACTATAATTTTGTGCGGCGGCACAGGTACACGCATGAAGGAAGAAACTGAATTCAGACCAAAACCTTTGGTTGAAGTCGGTGGTAAACCGATACTTTGGCATATTATGAAGATATATGCCCACCATGGATTTAATGATTTTGTATTAGCTTTAGGGTATAAGGGCAACATGATAAAAGAATATTTTTTAAATTGGCGGACAAAGCTTAGTGATTTTAGTTTAAATACCAAAACAGGTGAATTAACTTTTCATAATAACGATTGTGATGATTTTAAAATAACTTTTGCTGAAACAGGACCAAATAGTTTAACAGGTGAACGAGTGCGACGCTTAAAAGATTATATCGGAACAGATGAACATTTCATGGTTACATATGGAGATGGTGTGGCTGACATAGATATTAAAGATTTGGTTAATTTTCATAAAAGTCATAATTCATTGGCTACTATTACTGGAACTAAAACTGCGCCGCGATTTGGTATTTTAAATGTTGATCACACCACCAATAAATTGGTTGATTTTAGTCAACACAAAGTTACTTCAGAAAATGAGAATGAGATAGATAATAATAAGAACATTATTAATGGCGGTTTTATGGTTTTAAAACGTGAAGTGCTAGACATGATTGAACCGGGCAGTATGATTGAAAGTGTATTTCCTAAACTAGCCAAAGACGGGCAGCTCCATGTTTATGTTCACAAGGGAAAATGGAAGTGTATGGATACCTACAAAGAAGTTGAAGAAATGAATGAACATTGGCAGAAAGATCCTTTTTGGAAAATTTGGAATTAAATTAATTAGTCTATGCAAAATTTTTATAAAAACAAGAAAGTTTTGATTACCGGACACTCAGGTTTTAAAGGTTCCTGGTTGGCGCAAATTTTAGTTAATTGGGGTGCCGATGTGATTGGAATTTCTTTACCACCCGACACTAAACCGAGTTTGTTTGAGGTATTGAAATTATCCGACCGAATAAAGAAAAATTATTTTGTGGATATTCGTGATTTTCAGAAATTAAAAGAAATATTTGAGACGGAAAAGCCGGAGATAGTATTTCATTTGGCAGCTCAACCGCTTGTTCGAGACAGTTATGACGATCCTTTAAAAACCCACTCAACCAATGTTATCGGTACAGCGAATATTTTGCAGGTCATCAAGGAGTTTGGCGGAGTAAAGTCAGCGGTTATTATCACTACTGATAAAGTTTATGAAAACAAAGAACGAGATTATTCTTATAAAGAAACGGATGCTTTAGGAGGATATGATCCATATAGTGCCAGCAAAGCGGCGGCGGATATTGTTACTAATTCTTATATTCAGTCATTTTTTAATCCGAATGATTTTGGATCTAAGCATAATACTTTAATTGCTGTAGCTAGAGCAGGAAATGTAATTGGCGGTGGTGATTGGGCTAAAGACAGATTAGTTCCTGACATGATTAAAGCTATTTTTGAAAAAAAAGAAGCATTGGTAATTAGAAATCCGAAAGCTGTTAGACCATGGCAACATGTATTTGAACCGTTGCGCGGTTATTTAATGCTCGGACAATATCTTTATAATGGTGAAACAAATAAATCTGGCGCATGGAATTTTGGTCCGTGCGAAGAAGATTTTGTGAGTGTGGAGCATTTAATTAAAGAAGGAATTTTGATTTTAGGGACAGGTAATTATAATATAGTTGAAGACAATTCCAAACATGAAGCAAATTTGCTTAAATTGAACATAAATAAAGCTGCAACTAATTTAAATTGGTTTCCGAAGTGGGTGCTTAAAGAAAGTTTAAAAGCGACTTTTGAGTGGTATGGACAGTTTTGTAAGGGGAGTGAAAAGATGATGGATATAACGGATCAACAAATTAATTTATATTTTAGTAATTAAAGTAAATTCAAGATCAAGTTTAAATATGTCAAAAATTAAGGTTGGAATATTAGGTACAGGCAATATAGGTACAGATCTTATGTGTAAAATACAGAGATCTGATATTTTAGAATGCAGCATTTTTGCCGGTCGTGATTCTGAATCGCGTGGAATCAAAAAGGCTGAAGGTTTGGGAATAAAAACATCGTTTAATTCTATCCGCGCAATTGAGGATAATCCTGCAATTTGCGATATTGTTTTTGATGCGACTTCAGCTAAAGCACATAAAGAGCATGCTATTATACTGAAAAAATTAGGTAAATTTGTTGTAGATTTAACTCCGTCTAGAATCGGTAAAATGTGTATTCCTGTTATTAATATTGATGATGCGCTGAATCATAATAATGTGAATATGGTTACATGTGGCGGTCAAGCATCTGTGCCAATTGCAAAAGCAATTATGGAAGTTCATCCGGAAACGCAATATATTGAGGTTGTGGCCAGTATCTCTTCTAAGTCAGCCGGTTCCGGCACGCGAGCAAATATTGATGAGTATACCCAAACCACTAAAGACGCAATTGAATTTTTTTCTGGTGTTCCTAAAGCAAAAGCCATTATAATTTTAAATCCGGCTGAACCGCCGATTTTAATGAATAATACCATATATGCTAAAATAGATAACCCTGATTTAGTAAAAGTAAAAGAAAAAATATTACAAGTTGAATCTCAAATTCGTAAATATGTTCCAGGTTATAAAATTGCGTTTGGACCGGTTTGTGAAAATGGTCGTTTGACCGTCATGATAGAAGTGATTGGTGCTGGAGATTATTTGCCTAAATATTCTGGTAATTTAGACATAATAACTTGTGCTGCCATTCAAGTGGCGGAAGAATATGCTAAAAGAAAAATTAAACATGATTATGAATAAGATTATTTTTTTTGACTCTACTTTACGTGACGGCTCGCATGCTGTTCGTCATCAAATTAGTTTAGAATCAATTAGGAATTATTGTAGAAAAATTGATGGGGCTGGTTTATATACGGTTATAGTTGGTCATGGAAATGGACTGGGAGCATCTTCTTTGCAGGTTGGTTTATCTGCTCATTCCGATGTGGAAATGTTGACTGCTGCTCGCCAAGAATTACATAAAACTAAATTAGGAGTTTTTTTATTGCCTGGTTTTGGAACCATTAAAGATGATTTGGCTCCAGCTATTGATTTAGGGGTTGATGTTGTGTGTGTGGCTTGTCATTGTACTGAAGCAGATACAACTAGACAACATATAGAATATGTAATAAGCAGAGGTAAAGAAGCATTCGGTGTTTTGATGATGTATCATCGAGCGTCTCCAGAAAAATTATTGGAAGAAGCTAGAAAAATGCAAGATTATGGAGCAAAAGGAGTAATATTAATGGATTCGGCCGGAGCTTCAATTCCCAGTATGGTGTCAAATGTTATTAGATATTTAACAGATAACTTAGAAATTCCGGTTGGATTTCATGGACATAATAATTTAGGCATGGCAGTAGCGCATTCACTTTTGGCTGTAGAATCAGGAGCAACTATTATTGACGGCACATTATGCGGTTTTGGTGCGGGTGCCGGAAATTGCCAACTTGAAGCATTGGCAGCACTAATGCATAAAAATGGCATGCAAACAAATGTTGATTTATATAAATTATTAGATGCCAGTGAAGAAGTTGCAACTCATATAATGACACAACCGCAAGAGATAAGTTCTTTAAGTATTGTAAGCGGTTTAGCTGGAATTTTTTCAGGGTTTACTACACATGTTAAAAATGCTGCTAAACGATTTAATGTTGATCCGAGAGATATATTTATAGAATTGGGAAAATTAAAGGTTGTTGGAGGACAAGAAGATGCAATTGTTAGAGTGGCTATGAATTTGGCTGACAAAAGAAAAGACAACGAGAGAAATTATCAAATCGAATCTTTATCCTAAATTTATTAAACATATGATACTATCAGATTTCATTTTCAAATTTTTATCGGAAAAAGGCGTGGATCAGGTTTTTATGGTGACTGGTGGACAGGCAATGTTTTTAGACGATGCTGTTTATAAAAATAAAAAAATGAAGTATGTCTGTACTCACCACGAACAAACTGCCGGAATGGCGGCGGATGCTTATGGACGGATAAAAAATAAACCGGCCGTGGCTTTGATAACAGCCGGTCCGGGTGCGGTTAATGTTATTAATGGTGTGGTGGGCGGTTGGACAGATTCTTCCCCAATGATTATTTTGTCCGGGCAGTCTAATTTATCTTATGTTGAATATCAGGAAAAAACAGGTATTAGACAATATGGAGTGCAAGGAATAAATATTAAACCATTAGTTGAAAACGTGGTTAAGTATTTTGTCACAGTGGATAATCCTGAAAATATTTTATACTATCTTGAGAAAGCTTACCATTTGGCTACCAGTGGACGTCCTGGTCCTGTTTGGATTGATGTTCCTGTTGATATGCAGAGAGTTGAAGTGGCGGATGGTTATTTAAGAGGATTTGATGAATATTCAAAAAAGGAAATAGTTGAAACAGGAACTATTAATAAAATTATAGAATTACTGAATAGATCTAAGCGGCCGATTGTGTTAGCTGGACAAGGAGTTAGATTATCAGGGGGGGCTGAGGAATTCATTCAATTGATTAAAAAAATGAATATTCCTGTTTTAACATCAAGATTAGGTATTGATTTAATAAATAGCGACAACAAACTTTATGTTGGTCGGCCGGGTACTTACGGAGAAAGAGCAGCTAATTTTGCCATTCAAAATTCCGATTTAATATTAGCGATTGGTTGTAGATTAGCAACACCTCTGATAGGACATGATGCAAAAGATTTTGGTAGACGCGCTAAAAAAATAGTGATTGATATTGATCAAAAAGAACTTGATAAACCGGGATTAGAAATAGATTTAAAAGTTAAAGCCGATGCTAATGATTTTATTAAAGAATTAATGAAATCATTAGGGAATGTAAGTTTGCCAGATTATAACAAGTGGATTGAGCAGTGTAATTATTGGAAAGAAAAATATCCGGTTGTTTTACCTGATTATAAAAATGAAAAACCGGTTAATTCTTATTATTTTACAGACAAACTTTCACAAATGGCCACTAAGAATGATTTAATCTTACTGGATACAGGTTCTTGTTTTCATGTGGTTTGTCAAGCTTGGAAAGTCAAAGAAGGACAGAAATTTTTAACAACCGGTGGACTTTCTTCGATGGGTTATTGGGCGGCTGGTATTGGCGCTTGCGAGGCTAATGATAGAAAAAGAACGATAGTTATTACTGGAGATGGAAGTTTACAGATGAATCTACAAGAGTTCGCAACAATTAAGCACAATAATTTACCGATTAAAGTTTTTGTTTTTAATAATAATGGCTATTTACTGATACGACATACACAGAATAATTTTATGGATGGACGTTTAATTGGGGAAGGTCCGTCCACCGGTGTTTGGTGTCCTGATTCTGTGAAAATTGCCGAAGCTTATGGTATACATGCTGTTAGGATTGATTCTGTTGCAGGTATTGAAGAAAAAATAAAAGAAGTTTTAGAATACAATGGTCCTGTTATCTGTGATGTTATGACGCCAGAATTACAATTGTTAATTCCAAGAGTAGCCTCAGACAAAATGCCTGACGGAAGTCTTGTTTCCAGACCGTATGAAGATATGTTTCCGTTTTTAAGCAAAGAAGAATTACAAAGTAATGTGATTAAGGACAGTTGAACGTGTTTGTAAAATAATAATGTATGGAAAATAAAAAGAAAATATTTTTAACCGGAGGAGGGGGATTTATTGGTCAAAATATTTTGGAACAACTTGGTGATAAATATGAATTTGTGGCGCCACGTAGCCATGATATTGATTTGACCGACAGTGATAAAGTCGAAAAATTAATTAAATCTTTTCGACCCGATATTGTGATACATGCGGCTAATTTAGGAGGAAGGCGTAAAGATAAAAACGTAAAAGATGTCGCTTATATAAATTTAAAAATGTTTTTTAATATTATTCGTTGTAAAAAATATTTTGGTAGGATGATTATGTTTGGCACTGGCGCTGAGTATGATAAACAGTTTGATATTGCCGGAGTAAAAGAAGATTTTTTTGATACTCGGATCCCTAACAATCAGCATGGTTTTTACAAATATGTCTGTGCTAAATACGCTGAACAGGTTGATTTTATTACCCACCTGCGTATTTTTGGAATGTTTGGCAAATATGAAAATTTTTCGCTTGGTTTTATTGCCAATAATATTTGTCGGACATTATTTGATTTGCCTGTTTCCATAAATCAAAATGTATTTTTTGAATATGTTTTTGTTAATGATTTTGTTAAAATTTTGGATTATTTTATAAACAATTCAGGCAAGGAAAATTTTTATAATATTGGCACAGGACAAAGAATGTCCTTATTGGATATTGGAAACAAAATCTTGAAGCGCTCTGGAAAGAATTTGCCAATTGTGGTCAAACAAGATGGTTTGAACAAAGAATATACTTGTAACAGTGAACGCTTAAGAAAAGAAATTCCCGGTTTATCGTTTACTTTGTTTGAAGAGGCGATTGGTCAATTATTTTTATATTATTCTGGAAAAATAAAAGATATTAAAAAGGAAGATATTTTATTTGATTAAGTTATGTTTTTAAATAACAAAAATATCACAGTGGATAAATGCCGGGTTTGTGGACAGAAATTATTTGAACAGCCACTATTGCGATATGGAAATATGCCGATGGCGGCACAGTGTTTGCCGGATGAACAATCTCTTAAAAATGACAGGGGTATTAATTTGGAAATTTATCAATGTTCAGGTTGTGGTTTGGTGCAATTAAACAGTGAGTCGGTTCCGTATTATAAAGAAGTTATACGAGCTACTATTTTTTCTTCGGAAATGAAAGAATTTAGAATGAAACAGTTTACTAATTTTGTAGAGAAGTATTCTCTTCAAAATAAAAAAATTATTGAAATTGGCTCTGGTCGTGGGGAAAATTTATTTATTATGTCCCAATGCGGAGTGAATGTTTTTGGGATTGAATATTCTGCTGATTCAGTGGAACAATGTGTTAAAAATGGATTAAATGTATCAAAAGGATTTGTTGAAAACAGTAATTATGTTATAAGCGACGCTCCATTTGACGCTTTTTTTTCATTGAGTTTTATTGAACATTTACCCGAATTAAATCAAGTTCTTCAAGGAATACGCAACAACCTAACTGATGATGCGGTTGGAATTGTAGAGGTGCCTAATTTTGATATGATTTTAAGGAGTAAACTTTTTTCCGAATTTACACGGGATCATTTATTTTATTTTACTAAGGAAACATTTATTTCTACTTTAGAAATGAATGGATTTGAAACTGTAGAATGTGGTGAGGTTTGGCATGATTATATTATCTCAGCTGTCGTAAAACCGATTAAAAATTTTCAAACTAAACCGACGGTGGTTAAAAAAATAGAAAAAGTTGATTTATCATCTTTTTACAATCATCAGTCAAAACTTAGAAATGAAACAGAAAAGTATATTAGTCAGTTTCAGAAAGGAAAAGTGGCTGTCTGGGGAGCTGGACATCAGGCATTAGCTGTAATTTCTATGCTTGGTTTGGGTGATAAAATTAAATATGTTGTTGATTCCGCTGTATTTAAACAGGACAAATATACTCCGGCTACTCACATCCCAATTGTTGCGCCAGACATGCTTCATTTAGACCCAATGGAAGCGGTAATTGTTATCGCGGGCAGCTATTCTGAAGAGGTATCGAAGATTATACGGGTAAAATATAATCAGAATATCAATGTTGTAATTTTAAGAGATTTTGGATTGGAAAAAGTTTAATTTTTATAGATAAAAGTTATGTTAAAAAGTCTTAGAGAAAAAGATCGTAAAAATTTATCTGAATTAATACCGTTGGAAATGCCGTTTACACTTTTGGTTGAGCCAACCAATCTTTGCACCTTAGCATGTAAATTTTGTCCAACCAGCGATGTTGATTTATTGAAGAAATTTAATCGTCAGCAAGGAATGATGGATTATGAATTATTTAAAAAAATTATTGATGATATAAAAACATTCAATTCTAAATTAAAAAAATTGTATCTGTATAAAGACGGAGAGCCATTACTTAATCCAAAATTAATTGACATGATTCAATATGCCAAAGATATGGATGTGGCTGAAGATATTCGTCTTACCACTAACGGGACGCTTTTGACTCCGGAAATGAATCGTAAGTTAGTTCAAGCTGGTTTAAATTTAATACAGATATCAATAAATGCTGTTTCTGATGAAGGATATAATAAAATTTGCAACAGAAAGGTTAGTTATAAAAAGTTGGTTGAAAATATAACCGATTTGTATAACAACAGAGGTTGTTGTCAGATGCATATTAAATTTTTAGATTGTAATCGTTCAGTTGAAGAAAGAGAAAAATTTGTAAAAGATTTTCAAAAAATTTCCACCTCTATTAATATAGAAACATTGCATGGTTGGTCTGCATCAGACGCAAAAGATTTTACTTTAAATATTGAACCGGACACAACGCCGGACGGAGTAGCTTTTATTCCCAAAGAAGTTTGTCCGTTCCCGTTTTTTTCGTTGGCAATTAATTTTAATGGAACCGTGTCAATTTGTTGTGTTGACTGGTCTCACGGGACAGTGGTTGGAGATCTTAGAAAACAATCTTTACGTGAAATTTGGGAAGGAAAAGCCTTGTATGATTTTCGTGTTATGCACTTAAAAAAACAAAGACACTATAATCGTGCTTGTAAAGATTGTTGTTATATAACAACCGCTTCGGATTGTATTGATGATGATGCGGTGGTAATCTTAGAAAGATTAGCCAAAAAATATGGTAAATAGTACTGATGAAAAAATTATAAATCTTTTTAAAAATAAAAAAGATTACTATGAAGATAGGATTAAAGACCTTTTTCCGAGTTGCGATTTTGTTTTTAATCAAAAACAAGGTGTGATTATATATCCGGCTGGAAGAAAAACTGAGGTATTGGTGCAAAATTTAATCAAAAATGGTTTGTCAGTCGTCGCAGTTGGTGACAGTAATAATAATTTGTGGGGTAAAAAAATTGGACCATGCCAAATTTTCTCTCCTGAAGATTTGGCGAAAAAATATTTGAATTTTCCACTTATAGTTAGCAGCACTGATTATCGACAAGAAATAACAGAAACATTAAAAAAATTAGGGTTTCAGAAGATATTTCATATTAGTTTTCTTAATTTTATTAATGCGGTTATTTTTCCAGTTTTTCCAGAATATCACAAGAGATTTCATTCTCTTTTTGAACCAGACAATCAGGCGGAAATAATAAGATTGAATTCTTTGTGGGAAGATGAAGAATCTCGGGGAACTTTTTTAAAAGTTTTACAATTTAGACTTAGTTTTAATGAGTTAATTTTGAATGAAAGAAAATTTTCCAGTAATCAGTATTTTGAAAAAAAGTTTATGTCTTTTTCCAACGAGGAAGTTTTTATAGATTGTGGCGCTTTTAAAGGAGAAACAATTGAACAATTTAATCTGATAACTTCGGCAAAGTTTAAAAAAATTTATGCTTTTGAACCGGACAGAAATAATTTTGAAAAACTTGAAATAAAGTGTAAAGAAATTGGTCCTACAAAAATAGATTGTGAGCCCAGCGGAGTGTATGGTTTCACAGGAAAAGTTAATTTTATGGAAACAGGAGATGCTATTGCTAGAATTGTGGAAGATGATGCGTCTTTGTGTATCAATGTTGTTAGTTTAGATGATTTTATGAAAGACAAGGAACGGGTGACGTTTATAAAAATGGATATTGAAGGTGCAGAAACGGAAGCTTTATTGGGTGCTAAAGAAATTATTCAAAAATATAAACCAAAATTAGCGATTTCTGTGTACCACAATGCTACTGATTTGTGGGAAATTCCATTATTAATTAAGAGTCTCAATAGTGAGTATAAGATTTATTTACGCCATTATTCTAATGAGGTGATGGATACTGTGTGTTACGCAGTATAAAATATGTGTTTTTTCCTTATTAACATTGACAAAGGTGGGGAAATTCCATTATAATATGGCAAGTAATAGATTATATAAAATAAAGAAAGGTCAGTTAAAAATTTAAAAAATATTCAAATTATCATTAATTTAATTTTAATTAATCTAATTAAAATATATGTCAACACAGCCAAAACTTGGTTCAAACGAAATCGGTCGTAGAAATAAATTAAAAGACGAAAAGCCGTATGTTTATGAAAAAGTCGCAAAATTTGATGAAAAAATAAGACGAGGTGAAAGTATTGCTATAATTCAATTTCAGTATAACTATACGTGTAATTTCGCCTGTGAACACTGTTCTGTTAAACGGTTTCAAGGAAAAAACGATGCTAGACAAATGACAATTCCTGATGTAAAAGAACTTTTTCGTCAGGCAGATGAATTAGGATTGGCGCGTGTAACTATTACAGGTGGGGAGCCCCTCGTATTTAAAGATTTAGATGAATTAGTTGCAGCCATTGATCCGAAAAAGTTTTATATCAATTGTGATACCAACGGTTGGTTGTTAAACGAAAAGATGGCCAAACATTTAAAAGAAATTGGTGTTGATAGAGTTCAATTAAGTTTAGATAGTTTCAACGCAGAAGAACATGATGAGTTTAGACATGTTAAAGGGGCTTATGATCGAGCGATGAAAGCAGTGGACATTGCCAAAGATGCTGGTTTGGATATTTTTATGCAAACTGTAGTTTGGAAACAGCGTCTTCATTCCGATGAATTTATTAAATTTCTTGAATATTTTAATAATAAGGGCGTTGGTGTGTTTGTTAGTTATGCCAAACCAGTTGGTTCTTGGGAAGGTAAATATGATGGTTTAGTGGACAAAGAAGACATGGCTTATATGAGAGAGTTAGAAAAAAAATATAAAGTATTTACGCATCTGACCCCAGCCTACGGTCTCAATATGGGTTGTATTGCGGTTAAAGGCATGTTTTCAGTGACTCAGTATGGTGATGTTTTGCCGTGTCCTTATATTCACACTTCAATTGGAAATATTTTTAATGAGTCATTGGAAGACATAATCAAAAGAGGTTTGGATATCAAATATTTTGGTGAACATGTTAATACCTGTTTGATTGCTGAGGATCGGGATTTTATTGATAAATATGTGGCTGGAAGAATTTATGGCAAACCATTGCCAGTTCCATGTTCGGAAGTATTTACAGAAGAGGATAAAACACAAAAACCTTTCAATGAAGATCCCAGTGTATTTCAGTAGACTATGAATGTTGTGGATGCCATATCAATTTTGGAAGAACGAGTTCCTAATCCGTCGGAGGGCTTACCTGATGAAATATTTTTCTACATCAGCAAGACGACTCCGTTGGTGAATATTGATTTGTTAATAAAAGATGAAAATGGACGGACACTTTTATCTTGGCGAAATGATAAAAATTCTGGACAAGGATGGCATGTGCCAGGCGGAATAATAAGGTTTAAAGAAACTTTGGAAGAAAGAGTTAATAAAGTTGCTGAAATAGAAATAGGACAAAAAATAGATTTTAATCCAGTTCCAATCGCAGTCAATCAGTTTATTAATCGGGAGCGTAGTATTAGAAGTCATTTTGTTTCTATTTTATACAAAGGTTTTTTATCAAGTGATTTTATTCCTGAAAACAGAGGATTTACCAAAGACGATGCTGGTTATCTAAAATGGCATGATTTCTGTCCTGATAATATGATTAAATGTCAGAAAATATACCAAAAATACATAGATTAACGTTTAATTAGGAAATTTTATTATGAAAGCAAAAAATATCAGTGGACAAGCTCCTGGTGGACAAAGAAAAAAACTTGCGGAAGTGCTTCCTTTAAATACGCCGTTTGTTGTACAAATATTTCCATTATACGCTTGCACTTTTAAGTGTAATTATTGTATTTTTTCGATTGATCCAAGTAAGCGCGGTTTTATTTCTGATAAGGTGGTGATGGATTTAAATTTGTATAAAAAATGTATTGATGACATGACCAAATTTCCTGAAAAGATAAAAACTTTGCGTTTGGTTGGAATAGGCGAACCACTTTTTCATCCCGATGTGGTAGAAATGGTTAGGTATGCGGTGGAAAAAAAGGTGGCCAGTACTGTGGAGGTTTTAACAAATGCTTCACTTTTAACCCCACAGATGTCCGACAATCTTATTGCTGCCGGTCTTACTCGTTTAGTTGTGTCTACACAAGGAACTACAAAACAAAAATACCATGATGCTTGCGATGTAGATATAGATTTTGATAAGTTTATTGATAATTTAAAATATTTTTATAATAAAAAAGGTAATGTACAAATGTATATTAAAATTATAGATTGTGCTTTAGACGGAAAAGAAGATGAGGAAAAATTCTTTAAAATTTTTGGAGATATTTGTGACACTATCGCGGTTGAACACACTCTACCCATTCATTCTGGTATTGACTATACAGATGTGATGAGAGGTAAGGATATGTTTTTAACCCAGTTTGGTTTACCTGTATCAGAAGTTGAAATTTGTCCACAACCTTTTTTTACAATGCAAATCAACCCGGATGGAAAAGTTGTACCGTGCTATTCGTTTGAGTACCCGGGTATTATGGGTGATTGCAACAATCAATCAGTTAATGATATTTGGAATGGTAAAGTTTTTCAGAAATTTAGACGAGACATGTTGAGTGGTACTAAAAATATATGTGAATCTTGTGCTAAGTGCAATATAATCAAATACAGAATGTTTCCGGAAGATAATTTAAATGATGATGCCGCACGACTTAAAAAGTGCTACGAATCTAAAATATAAATAATTTATTTATCCCATGAACAGAGTTTGTCCGATTTGCACTAACCTTGAGAAAACGCTTCTTTATCAGCAGAATTTTAATAAGAATGCGGATATTTCTTTAATGGAAAAATATGATGTTGTTGTGTGTAATAAATGCGGATTTGTTTTTGCGGACAGTGTTCCTTCACCAGATATTTTTGATAATTATTATGCAGCAATGTCTAAATACGAATTTAATTATAAAGACGGTGTTGTGCCAGAAGAACATATTAAACATTTTACTAAAATAGCAGATTTTATAACGCCACATTTAAAAAATAAAAATGTAAAAATTTTAGATATTGGCTGTTCAACTGGGGGTTTATTGTCCATTTTAAAATCAAAAGGTTATTTAAATCTATTAGGAATTGATCCATCATCTTCATGTGTAAACGCAGTTAAGAAATTGTATGGTATTGAAGCAATGGTAAATAATATTTCTAATTTTAATTCTAATGAAAAATTTGATTTGATTATTTTATCAGCTGTACTAGAACACTTAGTTGATTTTGAAAGTTCAATGTGTAAAATCAGGTCCTTATTATCAGATAGTGGAATGTTGTTTATAGAAGTTCCTGATGCTGAAAGATTTGATTTATATATATCAGCTCCCTTTCAGCAGTTTAGTGTTGAACATATTAATTATTTTTCTCAATATTCCATAGAAAATTTATTTTCAGTTTTTTCTTTTGAAATGCTTGATTTAAAAGTTAATGAAAATAAATCAAATCCGAGTATAGATCCAGATATTTTTGTGTTGGGGAAAAAAACAGAGAATAAGGATGTTGCAATTTCCAAAGATGATATTAGTGTGGGAAAAATAAAAAATTATATAAATGAGAGTGCGAAGATTGATTTTAAAATAAAAAAATTATTGGAAGAAAAATTATCAGATAAGGATAAAATAATTGTTTGGGGAGTGGGAACTCATACCCAAAGATTGATTGGTGCAGGTATGGAAATTTCTAAGATATTATATTTTGTTGATTCAAATATAAGATATATCGGAAAACAGCTTAATGGTATAGAAATAAAATCTCCACAAAATATTAAAGAAGAAGTTCCAATATTAATTTCGACCCATTCGTTTCAGAAAGAAATTATTCATCAGATTAGAGAAATTTTAAAATTAAATAACGAAATAATAAAATTATATCAATAATTCTTGTTGAGCGCTTATGAGAGAAGTTACTGAATTTAACAGCCATGCTTTAATTGATGATTTGAATTATATTTTGATTCAGACCAAAGATTTTTGGGAAGACCTTCGGGGAAAACGTTTGTTCATTACCGGTGGAACGGGGTTTTTTGGAAGCTGGTTGTTGGAAAGTTTTGCTTGGGCTAATGAAAAATTGAATCTTAATGCTTCAGTTCTTGTTTTGACAAGAAATGCCGATGATTTCAAAAAAAGAATGCCCCATTTGGCTGATAATCCGGCGATTAAATTTCATATTGGCGATATCAGACATTTTGATTTTCCAGAAGGAGAGTTTTCGCACATTATTCATGCCGCCGCCACTTCCGCTGTTGCCACTTTCAACAAAGAGGATCCATTGGTTAAATTTGAAACCATTGTTGAGGGTACGAGACGAGTGCTTGATTTTGCGGTTCATTGTCATGCTAAAAAAGTTCTTTTGACTAGTTCTGGAGCTGTTTATGGCAAACAGCCATCCGAAATGACACAAGTTTCTGAAGATTATCTTGGCGCGCCGGATTCAACTGACATTAATTCTGCGTGGGGCGTGAGTAAGCGATCAGCCGAATTTATTGGTGTTTATTACGCTAAAAAATATAATATTGAAATAAAAATAGTTCGTTGTTTTAGTTTTGTTGGACCTTATTTGCCGCTGGATATTCATTATGCCGTCGGAAATTTTATTCGCGACGCGTTAACCGGAGGTCCGATTATGATTAATGGAGACGGCACACCGCATCGCTCTTACCTTTATGCCGCCGACTTGATGATTTGGCTCTGGATTATCTTAATTAAAGGAGAATCGTGTCGAATTTATAATGTTGGTTCTAGCGACGACATAACGATCGCTGATTTAGCTGAAGCAGTGGCTGATAATTTTCCTGGAAAAATTGAAGTAAAAATTGCTAGACCGCTTGTGTCGAAAAGTCCGCCGGAAAGATATGTTCCTTCAACAGTCCGAGCGGAAAAAGAACTGGGATTGAAACAGATAATTAGCTTAAAAGATGCGATTAAAAGGACAATAATTTATCATCAAAAAATTAATAAGTAATTTAATAATAATTAATATAAAAATATGGACAAGATTGATCAAATTTTTATTCAACACAAAACAGAAGGCTCTAAACCGCTGTTCATTTTTGAAATGGCTAATAACCATATGGGTGACGTAGAGCATGGATTAAAAATTATTCGTGATGTTCACGAAGTCAGCAAAGATTTTGATTTCAACTTTGCTTTTAAATTTCAGTACCGCGACTTAGACACATTTATCCACCCTGATTATAAAGACAGAATGGATCTTAAATATATTAAGAGGTTTTCCGAAACTCGTTTAAGTGAAGAAGAATTTTTACAATTAAAAAATGAAGCCAAGAAACTCGGTTTCATTACTATTTGTACTCCGTTTGATGAGAAATCGGTTGAAAATGTAGTAAAACATAATTATGATATTATAAAAATTGCCAGCGCTTCATTCACTGATTGGCCGCTCTTAGAACAAATAGTCAAACAGGATAAGCCTGTTATTGCCAGTACAGGTGGTGTTAAATTAGATAATGTTGATAAAGTAGTTAGCTTTTTACAACACCGCAATAAAAATTTCGCCATTATGCATTGTGTTGGACAATATCCAACACAGGAAGATCAACTACAATTCAATCAGATTACTTTATTTAAAGAAAGATATCCCGAAGTTACAGTGGGATTTTCTACTCATGAATCACCCGATAATTTTGAGGCGGTTAAATTAGCTGCAGCCAAAGGAGCTTGGATTTTTGAAAAACATGTCGCGATTAAAAGTGATAAATATTCAATTAACGCTTATTCGGCTACTCCCGACCAATTAAGAAAGTGGCTTGAGGCTGCGGAACACGCTTTTAAAATTTGTGGTGTAATTGGAAAAAGACATGATTTTTCTCAAAGCGAATTGGCTGATATTCGTCAGTTTCAGAGAGGAGTTTTTGCGTCTAAAGATATAAAAAAAGGAGAAAGAGTTGAAATTAAAAATTCTTTTTTTGCTTTTCCTAACAAGGATGGTCAAATTTTGGCCAATGAAATGTCAAAATATACCGTTTTTACCGCACTGAAAGATTTTAAAAAGAACGATCCTGTTATGGAAGAGGAAGTTAATAAAGTTGAAGTTCGTGAAAAAGTTTATGAAGCGGTGGAAAAAATAAATAAACTGATAAAACAGGCCAATATGCCAATTTCTAACGAGTGGTATTTTGAACTTTCACATCATTATGGTTTAGAAAAATTTTATGATGTTGGTGCCAGTATTATCAGTTGTTTCAATCGTGAATATTGCAAAAAATTTATAATTCTTTTACCCGGACAAAAACATCCGAAGCATTTCCATAAAGTAAAAGAGGAAACATTTCATGTGTTATATGGGGATGTTACATTTGATTTGGACGGTAAGATAATTGAATGTAAAGCGGGAGATATTGTGCCAGTTGAACGAGGTGTAAACCATTCTTTTGTCACAAAAGGTGGCTGTATATTTGAGGAAATTTCCACCACCCACATTCCTGGTGATTCTTATTATGAGGATGAAGAAATTTTGAATAATCAAAATCGTAAGACAGTACTTACTTATTGGATAATGTAAACTGATATTACTAATAGCAGTAAATGAAATATGATGAAAAATCATTTGGAAATAACTAATAATAAATTAAAGGAAGCAAAACCATTGATAAAATTATTTGGTTTAGATTATGATGGAACGGTTAGCGATAAGGATCATAAATTATTAGAAGTTTCCGTTCTAGTAGAAAAAATTTTGGATAAAAATAAATCAGTTGCTTTCATTACTGCCCGGGCGGCCACAGCCTTAAAAACTTTAGTTCCATTATTACAGGAAGCACTTCTTCGGAAAGAAGCAACTATACCCAGTTTTGTCGCTGGCGGTAATGGTACTACTCTGTATGAAGTAAAAAAAGACGAGTTGATTGAAATATATAATCATGGTTTTGAAGTGCCACAAATAGTAAAGGCTGTAGAAGTGGGAAGAAAAGTTTATAAAAAATTAGGAATTGGCACGGCTGATTTGGCTGAAAAAGGATTGACCACTTTTAAAAAATTTTTGCAGGACGATTGGGACGGTTATGTTCCGGTTGAAATGATTGATGTTTGCCGGCCTTTTAACGGAGAACTTTTTACCGAACAGGCGAAAGTGACTTTTGTTTTGCCTAAGGATAAATCTTTACATCAAAATGTGGTGGATGAATTGAATGAAAATTTAGGCGAAGAATACAGAGCGGCGGTCGGGGATGAAACCTATGTTCATATTACCAGAAAACTTAAAGAAGACAGCAAGGCGGTGGCAATTAAAACAATTTTAACCACTTTGGGCTTGGAACAGGCTCAAGTGGCGACTTTCGGCGATATGCCGATAGGCAACGATGCCGGATTATTGAGTTTTCCTTACAGTTTTACCAACTCAGAGGAATTTATGGGTGTTAAAAAAGATTTACAACAGCCGCCATATGTTTTATTGGAACCGAATTTAACGCCGGTAAATAGAGTTTACAAAGCGATTGAATATTTAATTTTTTAGATAGTATGAAATTAAGTGATTACGTAATTCAATATATAAAAGAAAATGTGGCTGATTCCATTTTTTTAATGTCTGGCGGTGGAATTATGCACTTAGTTGATTCGGTTGGTAAATCCGATATAAAATCGTTTTGTTGTCATCATGAGCAAGGCGCGGTTATTGCTGCTGAAGGTTATGGTAGGATAAAGAATGTCCCCGGCGTGGCTCTTGTTACTACCGGACCTGGCGGTACTAATGCTGTCACTGGTATGTCCGGTGCTTGGTTAGATAGTATTCCAATGCTGGTTGTAGCCGGACAAGTGAAGCGAGCTGATATAACACCAAGAAAAAATGGTATTCCGATTGTTAGGCAGATAGGTTTTCAGGAGCTCAATGTTATTGATATTGTTAAACCCATTACTAAATATGCTGTTACAGTAGAAAATGAAAATGAAATTAAATATTATTTAGAAAAAGCGATTTATTTAGCGACTCATGGCCGTCCTGGTCCTGTTTTTATTGAAATTCCTTTGGATGTTCAAGCAACAGAAATAGATCCTGATAAATTGAAATCTTTCACTCCGGCTGAATTGAAGCAAAAGGATTTGGATTTAGATAACAAAATAATGAGTAAAGTGGTTGAACTTTTAAAAGAATCTAAAAAACCGTTATTGTTGGTTGGTAACGGCATTCGGTTGTCTGGAGGTGAGAAAATATTGTGGCAGGTATTAGAAAAATTTAAAATTAACGCCGCTACTGCGATTTTTACCGCTGACGATTTGGTTACCCGTGAATATCCGTACTATTTAGGACGGCAAGGTATGCCAGGAAACAAAGCTGCTAATTACGCCATGGATAATTGCGATTTATTATTGATAATCGGTGAAAGAATGCAACTAACGCAAACTTCCTATGATTATGACAAATTCGCTTCACAAGCCCAAAAAATAATGGTGGATATAGATGCTGGTGAGATGAATAAAAAAACAATTAAAGTGGATGTTAAAATCAATTGTGATGCTAAGTTGTTTTTAGAAGAATTGTACAAGCAGGACATAAAATTAAACCGTTGGGATGTTAAAGTTAGTCCGATTAATCCGGATAATTATCCGGTTGACAGCAAATGTCTGAATGTATTTAAATTTTTAGAACAATTAAGCGAATGGCCGGAAAAATTTGACATCGTCACCGCTAACGGTATGGCTAGTCTTGCTCCTCATCAGGCACTTAAAATTTCTCGTGGTCAGAGATTTTTAACTAATGCTGGATTGGGACATATGGGTTCAGGTTTGCCAATGGCGATTGGTGTTTGTGTGGCCGATTATAATAAACCGGTTATTTGTTCAGAAGGAGATGGATCAATTATGTTGAATATTCAGGAATTACAGACAGTATTACATCACAATTTGCCAATAAAAATATTTATTTTTAATAATAATGGTTATTTTTCTATAAGAAATACCCATTTGAATTTTTTTAAGAAAATTTTTGCCGCCGATCCGTCTTCAGGAGTGACATTGCCGGATTTTAGCAAGATTGTTCCTGCTTGGGGATTAGCTTACGAAAGGATTAATAATGACAGTGAATTGTCAAAATTAAAAAAAGTCATGGAATGTCAAGGTCCGATTGTTTGTGAATTGATGATTGATTCTAATCAGCCATTGTTAGAAAAGTGGTCTGCGGGAATGTTTAAAGAGTAATTGTCTATATTATGATTAATCAAAAGGAAATTAAACGTTTGGCAGTGTTAATAAAAAAAATTGATAACCCACATGAGGGTTTGCCTCAGCCTGTTTTTGATGCTTTATTAAAAATTATTCCGTTTGTTGCCTGTGAAATAGCGGTGGTTAGTAAAAAAGGAATTTTATTGACTTGGCGTGAGGATAAATGGTGGAGAGGATGGCATTTTCCCGGTGGATTATTACGTTTTCGTGAAAGTTTTGAAGAACGGATAGAACAGGTAGCTTGGAAAGAATTTGGTGTAAATATAATAGGTTGTAAATTTTTATTTGTTAAAGATTGTAGTCAGGGAAAACGCGGGCACGTTATTTCATTGGTTTTTGTTTGTCAAACTTTAATGACTCCCAAATCAGGAAAATTTTTTAAGAAAATGCCGAAAAATATTATCGAAGATCATATTGAAATGTGGAAACGAGTTAAAAAATCAATCTAAACAAGGTTTATTTAAAAAACAATATGTCATTAAATGAAAAAATTATTCAGGGTATCAGCGAGGAATATCAAATAAAATTTCCAGCTAAAAAATTTATTCCCGGACAGTCGGCCGTACCGATTTCAGGTAAAGTTTTTGATGAGAAAGAGTTGATTTTTATGACTGAGGCAGTGATGGAAGGTTGGTGGACTGAAGGAAAATATTCTGAACAATTGGAATTAAAAATAGCTTCTTATATTGGAATTAAACATTGTACATTGGTTAATTCTGGTTCCTCGGCTAATCTGCTGGCTTTAACAGCTTTAACCTCAGTTAAATTGCCGGTTGAGAAAAGATTAAAACCCGGTGATGAAGTTATTACAGTTGCCGCTGGATTTCCAACCACTGTTAATCCTATAATTCAAAATAATTTAATTCCGGTTTTTGTAGACGTTGAGCTTGGTTCTTATAATCCAAATTTAGAATTAATTAAAAAAGCTGTTTCTGAAAAAACTAGAGCAGTGATTATTGCACACACACTTGGAAATCCATATAAAGTTGATGAAATTGCTGAATTTTGTCGGGAAAAAGGATTCTGGTTAATAGAAGATAATTGCGATGCGCTTGGTTCTGAATATAAAAATAAAAAGACGGGTAGTTTTGGACATATTTCAACCCTGAGTTTTTATCCGGCACATCATATTACCACTGCTGAAGGCGGAGCAGTTTTAACTGATGATACTTTATTAAATAAAATTGTCAGATCATTGAGAGATTGGGGTAGGGATTGCTGGTGTCCTACTGGCAAGGATGATACCTGTAAGAATAGGTTTAATTGGCAACTGGGTGATTTGCCATTTGGTTATGATCATAAATATATTTACAGTGAATTAGGCTACAATTTAAAAATGACTGATATACAGGCGGCTCTTGGTTTGGCTCAGGTGGAAAAGTTAGACAGTTTTGTGAACAAAAGAAAAGAAAATTTTAAATTATTAAATGAACAATTAAAAAAATTTGAAAACCATTTAATTTTACCTGAATGTTTACCGGAGGCTGATCCGAGTTGGTTTGGTTTTTTGATTAGTATAAAAGAAAATTCCGGCATTAATCGGACAGAGTTGTTAAAATATTTAAATGATAAAAAAATTGGTACTAGGTTGTTGTTTGCCGGAAATATTATTAAGCAACCATATTTTGTTGAAAACAAGTATAGTTACAAAGTGGCAGGAGATCTTAAAAATACTGATTATATAATGAATAACAGTTTTTGGATTGGTTTAGGACCTTTGGTCAACCGAGAAATGATTGAATATGTTGGACAAGTTTTTGGTGAATTTATTAATAAATAAAATTGATTGCCGAAGTTTATTACGTTTATGTCATTAAATAAAGTTAGAACTATATTGTTAACAGGTGCTACAGGTTATCTTGGCAGCAATATTTTAAAGTTGTTGGTTAAAGATAATCAATATAAAGTAGTGGTGTTGAAGCGGACAATTTCAAATATTTTCAGAATAAAGGATTGTTTGCACAAGACAATTGTTTATGATATTGACAAAATTGAGATTGAACAAATTTTTTTAGAAAATAAAATTGATATAATTTTGCATTGTGCCACCGATTATGGACGTAAAAATGTAAATCCGCTTCAGATTATTGATGCTAATTTGAATTTACCTGTTAAATTATTAGAAATGGGACGGACAAACGGTGTTAAATGTTTTATAAACACTGATACTATTTTAGATAAAAGAATTAATCATTACTCCCTTTCAAAAAAACAATTTAAAGAGTGGTTGTTAAGTTATAAGAATAATTTGATTTGTATCAATGTGGCTTTGGAGCATTTTTACGGACCAGGAGACGATAAGACTAAATTTGTTTCTCATGTGGTTGATGGTTTGATTAACCAGATTGATAAAATAGATTTTACTAAAGGTGAACAAAAAAGAGATTTTGTTTATATAGACGATGTGGTGGACGCTTTTATAAAAATTATAAATCATTCTATAACTTTAGAAAATGGTTTTTATGAATTTCAAATCGGAAGTGAGAAAGTTGTTACCATTAAAGAATTCGTTTCAATAATAAAAAATATAAGTGGTAATATAAAAACTGTTTTGGATTTTGGGGCATTGCCATATCGGGAAAATGAAGTAATGGAATGTGTGGCGGATACCGCAGAAATTAAAAAATTAGGATGGATTTCCAAGTATTCTTTACAAGATGGTTTAAGTAAAATGATTGAACAGGAGTTAATTTTATTAAATAAAAAAATATGAAATATTTAATAACTGGCGGTTGTGGTTTTTTGGGTTCAAATTTGGCTCGCGAAGCATTGGAAAGGGGAATTGACCTTGTAATTTTTGATAATCTTTCTCGTCTTGGTTCAGAACAAAATTTATCATGGTTAAATAGTTTGGGTAAGTTTGATTTTATCCGCGGTGACATCAGAAATAACGATGAAGTAGAACAGATGATAAAAAACGAAAAACCGAATGTTATCTTTCATTTGGCCGGTCAAGTGGCAATGACCACCTCAATTCAGAATCCAAGAATGGATTTTGAAACTAATGCTGTGGGTACTTTTAATTTACTTGATTCAGTTAGAAAATTTTCTCCTGATTCAACCATAATTTATTCATCAACTAATAAAGTTTACGGTGATTTAGAATGGTTGGAATATAATGAAAAAGAAAAAAGATATGAAATTGAAAAATATCCGGTTGGTTTAATAGAATCAGTTCCACTTAGTTTTTCATCGCCCTATGGCTGCTCTAAGGGTTCGGCTGATCAGTATATGTTAGATTTTCATCGTGTTTTTGGTCTAAAAACAGTTGTTTTTAGACATTCTTCAATGTATGGCGGTCGTCAATTTTCTACAATTGATCAGGGTTGGATTGGGTGGTTTTGTGAACAAGCGATTAAAACAGCCCGTGGGCAATTGACAGAACCTTTTACAATTTCTGGTAACGGTAAACAAGTAAGGGATGTTTTACATGCTGACGATATGATAAATTTATATTTTTCCGCAGTTGAAAAAATAGATAAAATTAAAGGAGAAGTATTTAATATTGGTGGGGGATATGAAAACAGTTTATCTTTATTAGAACTTTTTGATGTTTTAGAGCAGGAACTTAATATAAAGTTAAGTTATAAAGAAATTCCAGTCAGAGAAAGTGATCAAAAGGTTTTTATTGCTAATATTGAAAAGGCAAAAAGATTAATCGGATGGCAGCCAAAAATCAGTACTCGGCAAGGTATTAAGAAAATGCTTGAATGGATTGATAAAAAAGAATGATGTATATGGAAAATAAAGAATTAAGCATAATAGTTCCAGCTTATTTAGAGGAGGAAAATTTGAAAATAATTTTACCGCGACTTAGCAGTGTGTTAAAAGAAATCAGTAATCGTTGTGAAATTTTAGTAGTAGATACGATGATAGCAATGGATTGTACACAAAAAGTTTGCGAAGAAAATGGGGCGGTTTATATAAATAGGTTAGGTGGTAATAATTATGGTGATGCCATTAGAACCGGTATTAGTCATGCGAATGGACAGTATATTATTTTCATGGACGCGGATGGTTCACATGATCCGGAGTTTATTAAAAACTTATATCAAAATAAAGAAGGACAGGATGTTGTGGTTGCGTCGCGATATGTGGCAGGTGGTAATACGGATAATAGCAAATTGTTAATTTTTATGAGTTTAGTGGTTAATGTTTTATATTCTTTGATATTGAATATACAATGTAAGGATATTTCTAATAGTTTTAAATTATATAAAACGGCAGATATAAAAGAATTAAAATTGAAATGTAATAATTTTGATGTGGTAGAGGAAATAATATTTAAGTTAAAAAAGAAGAAAGGAAATTTACATATAAAGGAATTGCCATTTTTATTTAAAAAAAGAATGTTGGGAAGTACTAAGAGAAATTTGTTTGCATTTATGTTGTCTTATGTCGTTACAATAATTAAATTAAGATTTATGAAGGATTAACCTAATTTAAAGTTATGACCAATAAAATAGTTGAAATTTTAAGAAAAATAGTAAAACCGGCTTGTTTAATTTATGCGGTGGCCGCTTCTTTTTCCGTTGCTAATTTTCCAGCGGTAAAATTTGCCCATTTTTTGGGCATTAGTCAGGACGGCGCCACCTTATTTCGTGGTTTTATATTTTTTATTGCCGTTATCATATTATTTTATTTTGCTTTTAAAAATTTCCGTAGTTTAAAAAGTTATTTGTCGTGGAATATTTTTTTCCGTTCAGCGATAATATTTTTAGTTTTGTCCGCTTTAGTTTCTACTCTCCATGTGATATTTATGGGTGAAGTATATGCTAATATTTCCATTTCTCCATTTGGTCAGGATACGGGTTTTTTTTACCGCCGGATTTTAGAACCGGCTTTAGCATATTTCCTTCAGTTTAAAGGACAAGTTTTGTATACTATTTTTCATTTTTTAATCACGTACTCATGTATTTACATGATTGTTTTGTGGTTAGAAAGAAAATTGGAAGTAAAATTTAAAATTTGGCAGTTAGTAAGCATGATGACTGCAGGAATGATTATATTTCAATTTCAAGCTCCAGGATATGCGGAACAGGTAATTTTGTTATTGTGTTTATTGTCAATTTTTATTCCAATGGATAAATACGGACGAATCAGTTTGATTGCAATGATGTTTTTAACTCATGAATCCGCCGCGCTATTTTTGGGACTTATTTTTAGTTGGTTTTATTTTCCGAAAGAAGAAAGAAAGTTGTATTTATTATTAGTTGTTTCTAATTATTTTTTATGGTGGGCTAATTATGATTTTAATTTTGTTAATTTATTTTTAGGACACTTAACACTTGGCAATGACAATGCAATTGGTATTTTCTTTAAAAATATAAAATTAGCGGTATTATCGGTATTTTTTGCTTATAAATTTTTATGGCTTTTTGTATTATCCGGCATTTATTATTGTTTAAAAAATAAAAATTATAATATTTTTTGGCAGATTGCTGCGATGGTTTTTATTCCACTAGTATTAGTGCTTGTTCCTGACACATCAAGAGTGGTTGGTTGGGGAAGTATCGGGGTGTTTTTGGCTATTGCTTACTCCGCGAAATATTTACGCAGTTGGATATTTAATTTGATTTTAGTAATGAATTTGTTATTACCTAGTGTGGCAGTTGGTATAAGTACCGCAGGCGCTGTTTCTTATCCTGGTTTATATGGTTTAGCTATTGATTTATTTAAAGTATTGGTAAAAAATTATTTAATGTAATCACGTTTGTTTTGATGTTATGACCAAAAAGAATGTTTATCTTTGCCAAGCAGGCAATAAATATGGAAATAATGTTTTTTTACCCTATTCTACAGGTGTAATTATTAGCTATAGTCTCTCTATTGATCAGATTAAATCCAATTTTGATTTTAAAGATAATTTTTTCATTAAGGAAGAAATTGAGAGTGTGGTAAAAAAAATGGTTAGTCCTGTCGTGGCGGGATTTTCTTCTTATATTTGGAATTTTGAATATAATAAACAATTAGCCAAACAAATAAAAAATAAATTTCCTGATTGTTTAGTTGTGTTTGGAGGGCATCAGATTCCTTTTAATACGGAAAATTTCTTTACAGACCATAAGTATATAGATATTCTAGTTCATGGTGACGGTGAAATTGTTTTTTCTGAAATATTATTGGAGTTATTATCGTCAAAACCTGATTTTACAAAAATTAATAATTTGAGTATTAATATTGATGGACAAACTGTTAGAACTGAAACTAAACATCACAAATTGGATATTAATAAAATTCCATCTCCGTATTTAACCGGAGTTTTCGATAAAATAATTAAATTGCCGTATTCTTTTACTGCTAGCTTGGAAACAAATCGGGGTTGTCCATATGGATGTGCTTATTGTGATTGGGGTTCCCCCTTAACCAATTGCAAAACTATTATTCCGTTTGATGAAAAAAGAGTGGAAAAAGAGATTGAGTGGTTTGGAAAAAATAAAGTTGAATTTGTCATGGGTTGTGATTCAAATTTTGGTATTTTACCTAGAGATAATAAATTTGTAGATAAATTTATTAAGGTTAAAAATAAATATGGTTTTCCGCGTAAATTTAGAGTTGCCTACGCCAAAAATAGTAATCAGGCAATTTTTGAAATGAATAAAAAACTTAATGAAAATAAGATGTGTAAAGGAGTAACATTATCGTTCCAAAGTTTACATGATAAAACTTTGGAAGCAATCGGTAGAATTAATTTACGTTTAGATAATTTTAAAGAACTTTTGCAACAGTACAATAATGAAAATATACCTACATACACGGAGATTATTTTAGGTTTACCACATGAAACTTATGACACTTTTTGTGAGGGATTGAATATTTTGTTGGAAAATGGACAACATAGTTCAATCAATATTTATCATTGTGAGATTTTCCCAAATTCTTTAATGGGTGATCAAAAATACAGGGAATTATACGGTATTAAATCAGTTCGGGTACCGGCGGTTTTATCCCATTCTGTTCCGGGTATTAATGATATCCGTGAGTATGATGAAATTGTAATTGGAACTAGCACACAACCGGTCAATGATTGGAAAAAATCATGTATTTTTGCTTGGGCTATTCAGTGTTTTCATTGTCTGGGTCTGACGCAGTATATTTCTATTTTTACCCGCAATGAATGCGAAATTTCTTATTCGAAATTTTATAAAGATTTAATCAGTTATGGTGAAAAAAAACCCGATTCTGTAATTGGGAGAGAATTAATTGTGATATCACAAATTATTGACAGGGTTATCGGTGGTGGCAGTTGGGAATTTGTCATCAATAAATTTGGTGAGATAAGTTGGACAATTGAAGAAGGTTCTTTTTTAAACATAATTGCGTCTAAAAAAGAATTTTATGATGAGTTAAAAGAATATTTGGTATCTTATTTAAATAAAGTTGAACCGGATAAAATTTCTGATTTAATAAAATATTCTTCTCAAATGGTGATAGATCCATTTTGTCAGCGAACAATGGAATTGGATTTGAATTATGATTTTAATCGTTATTTTAATGAATTTTATAGGGGAATAGCAGAAAGATCGGAATTAATTAATATAAAGAATAAACTTATTTTTTCTGAAATTGAGGAGTTTGGTGGTAATTTGTCTAATTATGCCAGAGAAATTATTTGGTATGGCAGAAAAGGCGGGAAATTTTTTCATAGCCAGGATAAAATTGAAACACAATATCTTTCATAATTATTAAATATTTATTTTTACAAATATGGATAAAAAGAAAATTGAAATAGTGGTACCTTGTTATAACGAAGTGCAAAATGCTGGTGAGCTATATTTAGAAATTCAAAAAATAATAAATAATTTTCAAAATTACGATTTTGGATTTTTATTTATAGATAATGCTTCTACTGACGGTACTGATAATTTGTTAAAAAAAATAGCATCAGAAGATAAGCGAGTAAGGGTGATTCTTAATAACCGAAATTTTGGCCCGATCAGGTCACCTTATTACGGTTTGTTGCAAACCATTGGTGACGCGGTAATAATTATGTCGGCTGATTTTCAGGATCCACCGGAGTTAATAGTTGATTTTATTAAAAAATGGGAAGAGGGCAATAAGATAGTATTGGGTATCAAAAATAAAAGCAAAGAAAATAAACTGATGTTTATTTTACGTCGAATATACTATTTCCTTATAAAAATGTTTTCCGAAGTTGAACAGATTGGAAATTTTACTGGTTTTTGTCTTTACGACAAATCATTTATTGATATCTTGCGGACTTTGGAAGAACCCTACCCTTATCTGAGAGGGTTGGTTGGGGAGTTTGGACTTAAACGCGCGGAGGTGTTTTATGTTCAACCGGTTAGAAAACACGGACAAAGCCATAATAATTTTTATACTCTGTATGATATAGCAATGAACGGCTTTATTAATCATTCGAAATTACCTTTAAGATTGGCCAGTTTGATAGGTTTTTCATGTTCGTTTATCAGTTTGTTGGTAGCTGTTATTTATTTTGTTTATAAATTATTTTTTTGGAATGAGTTTCAGCTTGGTTTGGCACCGATTGTGATTGGTATATTCTTTTTTTCCGCCGTTCAGTTGTTTTTTATTGGTGTGGTTGGAGAATATGTTGGTGCTATCTATACTCAAGTCAAAAAACGTCCTTTGGTTATTGAAAAAGAAAGAATAAATTTTGATTAAGATTATGATTAATTTGATAAAGAAAATTTTATCGTATCGTTACATAAGATTTCTGTTGGTTGGTTTTATGAATACTGTTTTTGGATATGGACTTTACGCATTTTTTATTTTTATCGGATTACATTATTCTGTAGCGGCTTTATTAGGAACTGTTTTGGGAGTTTTGTTTAATTTTCAGACAATTGGACGGTTAGTTTTTGGACGGTCAGATAGTAAGTTTGTTTTTTTGCGATTTGTGGCCGTTTATGCCCTTGGTTATGTTTTAAATGTTGCTTTGATTTATGTTTTAAAACAAGTTGGGTTTAATGATTATTTAGCCGGAGCGGTGTTGATATTGCCTGTCGCTACACTAATTTATTTTTTAAATAGCAAATTTGTTTTTAAATTGGTTGCAATTGAAGTTAAAATATAATAGTATGATTGGTTTTTTAAAGAAAAATTTTATAGCAGTATTATTATCAGCATTGTTTGTTTTTGTTGTTATTTGGGTTGGAAATACTGTTTCTGTTATTACCAGTCGACAGATTCTTGAACCGGTAACGGTTAGTGTAAGTGGTTTGAATGAAGATGATTTGTCCAGTGTGAAAATTTTAGCTACTTTATCGCGCGCTGGTAATACTGTTAATTTGGCTAGGGTACCAAATCAACCGAACGAATGGAACAATCTTGGTCAAGCATTTATTCAAAAAATTGTATTTGGTTTAAAAAAAGAGCATCTAGATAAATTTAATCAAGTTACGATTAATATTGGTGAAAATAAGTTTATTTTCACCAGAGAGCAGTTTTTGACTGAGTGGAGAAGCGTAACTTTTGCTGACAGTGAATTATATCGTTCAATCAGTCCGAATCTATTTGATCAAAAAGGAAATTCTGATTATTTGATATATGTAGCTCCGGATAATGTGGCGGCAAAACCACTAACTGTTTCAATCCCGATGGTTTCCCGTCTTTTTGCTAGTATTAATTTTGGTGGTAGTGAAAAATTAATCAAGCAACCTTTGGTTATTGGTCTTAAATTATTTTTTTTAGTGGAAGTTGTAATGTTGATTTTTTTCCTAATATTAAGAAGAAAAAATGATGCGGACGTTGGTAATAATGATGTTGTATTACACAAGCGAAAGTTTATTGTGTTTGGATTGAGCATTATTATTACATTTCTTTTGTTATTTGTGTTTAATGTGTTGTTGGCTTATTTTTATCAGCCAGACACATCTCAATTGTTAATTAGTGCGGCTAAAATTTATAGAGATGCTTCTTTACCTTGTTTTTTACCGGAACCGACCGAAAGATTACAGTTTGTTTTGAGTGTATTATTAAGTCTTGTCTTGTTGTTAATTTCATATAAATGGTTGAATAAATATATTGACAGATTGACAGAAAGTACAGTTGGTCGTCTATATTATTTTTTAAGCATTACATTTCCTTTAATAATTTTTGCAATTGCGTACATAGGATTGGCTGTTAGTAATTTTTTGTATGTAAGCAGTAGTTATTCTTTTGGTGGTATTGGTACGTATTTGTATAGCCTTATGTTATTTCCGATTGGAGTTTGTGTTATGTTTTCATTAAAGATGGAAAAAAATAAATTATTTAAAATTTTAGTTTATTTATTTTCTGGACTGCTAATTACTACTATATCTGTCATAAATATTTTTGGATTGAACAGCGATAGTTTAATTGGCACGTTGTCAATCACTCCTCATTTTAATTCGGTATTTTATCCGATGGCTCAGATAATGGCTGGTAAAATGGCGTTGATCAATTTGACTAGTTTATATGGGCTTTCGTTTGTATTTTTTGTTGGTCTGTTTAAATTAGTTGGTTTTAGTGTTTTGTCATTTACTACTCTGATGGGTTTGTTGATTGGTTTGAGTTACTTATTTATTTTTATTTTTCTTCATCGTTTGATAAAAAGTAAATTTATTTTATTTTTAGGATTTTCAACAATTATTTTTTATTTTTTTGCGAACGGGAGTATGGACACGCCGAGTCGATACTTTCAATATTGGCCGATTAGGGTGTTTTTCCCATGTTTGGTTTTAATGTTGGCTTCTTTTTATTTTAAAAATAAAAAGAAAATTTTGTATTTTTTGATTTCTCTTATAAGCGCCTTAGCAGTTTTGTGGAATATGGATTCAGGAATCATAGTATTTGTTTCTTGGATTATTACGTTGGCCTATTGTGAAATTTTTAATACTAATAAAAAAATAATTGTTAGGAATATTATTTTCCACATATTTTTTAGTTTGTTGATGCTTGGTTTTGTGTTTTTTGGTTATTCGGCGTATACATTTTTAAACAGCGGATTGTTACCGAATTTATCTTTATTATCACTTTATCAAAACTTATTTTTATCTGGCGCAATGATGATACCGATGCCTTTTCCTCATGTTTGGTTATTGGTGGCCATCATTTTTATGATTGGTTTACTCTTGTCAATTAAGGGTTGGTGCAATAAAGATAAGAATTACAGAAATATTGCAATTTTTTTTCTGTCCATTATGGGCATTGGTTTATTTAGTTATTATCAAGGCCGGTCTCATGACCATACTTTTTTTGGTCCTTTATACATTGCTTTGGTTTTGTTGGTTGTTTTAGCTGATTTAATTTTTCAAGACAGTATTGTTAATAAAAAATTGTATGGCAGTGGTTTATTGTGCTTGACGGTTTTGTTTTTTATCTTTTCTTCCCCAATTAATATAGTAGCTAATGTCGGTAAATATTATAGTTGGACAAAAACAGGGTTAAACGCTTTTGCTGACAAAACCGAAACATTGGTAACCAGAAATGTTGATTTTATTAAAAAACATACAGAGAAAGGGGAGGAGATTATTATTTTGTCGGAATATTCTTATGATGGGTTATATTATGGAGAATCTGGCACGCGGTCGGCTTTGGATTTGCCAGCTTTGACAGATGTTATTTTTAGGCGTGAAGTAGATTATGCGGTTGAATTGTTGCGATGTAATTATGGTTATAAATTATTCTTTTATCCTTTTGTGAATCGAGAAAAAGATTTGCCGAGTAAGTATTATTTTTATGATGAACGGATTATACAGATATTAAAGGACGACTATGTGGTAGTAGATAAAAATAATGATGATATGGTTTTGTTAACACGAAAAGGAACAGTGCCGGAAGATTGTGGTGTTCCAAAATTAAAATATTAATATGAATAAAATAATTTTAAGCATTTGTATCCCAACCTACAATAGGGCAAGTTGTCTGAAACAAAATTTAGAGAGTATTGTTTCTCAGTTTGATGATTTGGAAGTGAAAGAATCTGTTGAGGTGGTGATATCAGATAATGCCAGCACCGACAATACTGCTGGTGTTGTTAAATTATTTCAGGAAAAATTTGATAATATTAAATTTATTAGAAATGATAAAAATTTATTATTTGATCGCAATTTATTAAATGTAGTTGACAAAAGTTCAGGTGAGTATTGTTTGACCATGGGAGATGACGATGCTTTTTTTCCTGGCAGTTTATCGACAATAATCAAAAAAATAAAATTTATTGGCGCTTCTTATTTTATACTTAATAGTTGGGGGTATGACCACGAATTGAATCGTCCCGTATTGTCCCATCCGAATGATCAATTGTCTGATGATGTAATTTTTGATAGTTTGATTGATTTTGTGCGGTCAATAAAAGATTATCGAAAATTAATTGGATATTTTGGTGGAATGTCCACTCAATTATTTTTGCGAAGCGTCTGGATGAATTTTAACCGCAAAAATGATTTTTTAGATACGCAAAGTATACATACATTAGTACTGTTAAGTGCTTATAAAAAGTATAAGTTTTCTTTATTAGCATTTCCGGTGATTAAAACCAGGAGTGATAATATGCGCTGGAACGCTATTCCTGGATTAGAAACTACTATTCGGCGTAGTCGGGCGACCATTGATGGTATTTTGTGGATTAAAAAAGAATATGGTTTATCTATATCTGGCTGGAAAGTAAAAATTTATTTTTTGTGTCAAGGATATTGGATTGCTTTTAAAGAAGTAATAAAAAAATTGTTGTTTAAAATAGGTCTTCAAAAAGCGGTTGATTTATATCGCCGGTTAAAATAATTTAATGTTTTATGAACAATAATATTACTTTTGTAATTTTTACAGGAAATGAAGAAAAAAGAATAGGTTACATTATTCGGAATTTTATAAAATATGGCGAAGTTTTAGTTTTTGATGATTCTAGTACTGATAAAACAGCTGAAGTGGTGAAGGCGGCCGGTGGTCAATATATAATTCGTCCTAAGACCAGCGATGATTCTTTTGCGGAAAGTCAGGAAAGATTTGATTTTGTTAAAAAATATGTTAAAACAGATTGGATTTATTGGGGGTATGCGGACAACATGGCGCCAAAAAGTTTATTAGATAAAGTTGTTGAAGTCATTAAAGAAGGAAAATTTAAATATATAAGAGTACCGCTTTTTACTTATATTTATGACGCAAAGAATCCATCACTCAAAGGTTATAGCCCGATGATTTTTAGAAAAGACTACGTTGATTTTACTGATAATATAATTCATGGCATGGGAAAATTTTTAGGAAAGGATCATGAAATTTTAACTTTGCCGAGTCGTAAGGAATATGCCATTTGTCACTTCAGTTTATATGATATGAATAAATTTATTTTGAGTCATCTTTTTTATGCTAAAGCTGAAGCTCAAAGTAAATTTAATCGGGGTAAAAAGTTTAGTGTTTTTATGATGCTTGGCGCTCTGATTAGATATTTTGTGTTGTTTTTTAAATTTTCATTTAAAAACGGGGTTAAAGGGCTAATGGTAGCATTGATGTATTCATATTTTAGATTGATGGTTTATGTTAAACTTTATGAATTAGAGAACGACATCAGTTTAGAATCAATTGAAAATGATTTTGTGAAATCAAAGGAAAATATTTTAAAAGAGATAGAACAATAATTATGCTTACGTTAATAACCTCATCGTATAAATCAGAGAAGTATTTAAAGAGATATGCTGCCAAAATAACAAAGGCGGGTGATTTTTTAGTCGGTAAAATTGATTTTGAATTTATTGTCATTGCCAATTCGCCGACTAAAAAAGAAATTGAAATTTTTGAAAGTTTGAAAAAAAATAAATGGTTTAGTTATGTGGAAGTTCCGAGAGAATCAGTATTTTGTTCAATCAACAGGGGAATAAATATTGCCAAAGGCGATGTTGTTGGTCTGTGGAATGTTGATGATGTTCGCTATCCTGAATCTTTGATTGACGGTTTGCGTCTGATGAACGAAGGTGCGAATGTTGTTTATTTCCCTTTTGTCATAGAGTGGTTTCTTAATTTATTCGGTTTTAATTTTTTAATTAGAAGAAAAATAATAAAACCGCCATTATTTGACCGAGAAAAATTCATCAGAGGAATGCATTGCGGACCATTTTTTCTCATCCGAAAAGATTTTTTTAAACAAATCGGACCGTTTGATGAACAATTTAAGGTAGCGGGTGATTTTGATTGGTGTGTACGAGCTACTAAAATTTCTGATAAATTTTCTTTATCTGAAAAAATTGGAGGGGAATTTCGTGTTGATGGAGGAGGGCTTAGCGCCGGTGGAAGAGCTATGCATTTTGCGGAAAATAATATTGTTTCCCGCCGACATGGAATGGAAGATAAAGTTGTGCCCGGTTATGAAAACGAAGAAGCTGGTTTGCGCGTTGATAAAATTAAATTCAACGGAGAATATATTGATTTTTAAATTATGTTGGTAATTCTAACCAAAACACCAGAAGTAAGCTTGAATGGAATTAAAGATAGACTTAAATCGTTTATAAAATTTTTTATTGGAAAAAAGAGGGGTCCGGCTGCTGTAACAGAGAGCTTGTTGAGAGGTTTAAGGGAATTGAATTATATTTATAAGTATAATGTCAATGCTGCTGAAATTGAAAAAGATGATACTATATATATAAATGAAAGCGTGGCAACTTTAAAATGGGCAATTAATGCCAAAAAACAGGGTAAAATCAAGAGACTTATTACAGGACCAAACATAACGGTTGCCCCGGACGATCAGGGAGGTATTATGTTGGATCAAAATATAGATTTAATATTATTTCCATCGCAATGGACTAAAAATTTTTGGCTTTTAACTAATCCAGAATTAGCTGAAAAAATAAAAATTTGGCCGGCCGGAGTGGTTTTGCCATCAAAGACAGATGAAGAAAAAAAATATTTTATAGTTTATCAAAAAAATGCTTCGGACAGTTTATTGAAAAGTATAGTTGAAAATCTGATTGGGCAAAATATACAGTTTAAAATGATAAATTATGGAAATTACAAACAAGAGGATTACTTTAAACTTTTAAATGGCAGTCGCGGGATGATATATTTGTCTGAATCGGAAAGTCAAGGATTGGCGTTGCAGGAAGCTTGGGCACACAATGTTCCGACTTTAGTTTGGAATCGCGGTTATGTGGAACAAAAACAACGTCGTTTTGAGGGTAAAAAAATTAGTGCGCCCTATTTAACAGAACAGGCCGGTATGTTTTTTGTTGGTCAAGCGGATTTTAACGACACATTGGAACAATTTATCAGCAAGCTTGTTAATTTTGTACCGAGAGAGTATATTATGAATAATCTTACTGATAAAATTTGCGCGGAAAATTTTTTAAAATTAATTAATTATGAAAATAATCCACAAAATTAAAAAGATAATAAGCGGTTTAGGTAACAATCAAAGAATGATTGAATTTTATAAACAGTTTATTGGAAAAAATAATTTATTTTTTGATATTGGGGCGAATGTTGGTGACAGGACTTTTGTTTTTAGAAAAATTGGAGTAGCTGTTGTTGCTGTGGAACCGCAAAATAAATGCGCTGGGATTTTGAAGAAAAAATTTCAAAAAGATTCGGATGTTAGTATAGTACAAAAAGGAATTGGTGATAAGCCGGGAAAAATGAAGATAAATATTTGTTCTGAAGCGGACACAATATCAACTTTTTCTGAACAATGGAAAACAGAAAGCCGTTTTAAAAATCTTTCGTTTGACAAAACAGAAGAAGTCCAAATAATTACACTTGAGGATTTAGTAGTTGAATATGGAATTCCTGATTTTTGTAAGATTGATGTGGAAGGTTATGAATTACCTGTAATTTTAGGTTTAAAAACAAAAATTCCTTGCATCAGTTTTGAATTTACAAGTGAGTTTATTGATATTACGGAAGATTGTTTAGAAGCATTATTTGAAAAAGGTTACACCGAATTTAATTATACAAAAGGGGAAGAAATGAAGTTGGTTTTAACCGGTTGGTTGGATAAAGAAAAGTTTGTATCAATTTTGAAAGATAATATTTTAACTGACAGTGATTTGTGGGGTGATATCTACGCCAAATAATTAATAATTTTTTAAGTTATGTTTGTTCAATATTCATTGGTGTTTTGCTGGGGAATTGTTGTTTTGTTTGCTTTTATCGGTTACGGAAAATTACTTGGCACTGTTTTGTCTCCGAAAAATAAATTTGATTTAGGTATGCAGGCGGCTTTTGGCATGGCTTTGAGCATAGTCATTGGTGGAATTTTAAATTTGGTAGGAATTATTTCCATTGTTTCAATTAAAATTTTTGTTGTCGTCGGCATATTGTTATTTTTAATTTTTTGGTTAAAAAATTTACGTTCATGGCCGAATTTAATACGAAACACTTTTGGTTTTGTTAGAGCCAATAAAATTTTTAGTGTTATTGCCGTTACGGTTTTTGTTCTTATTACGGCGAGATATTGTTTTTCGGTTGCATATTTTGATTTTCATATTTCTGATGATAAACAAGGATACTTAGCATTTTCTAGTAAAATGATACAAACGGGTTCCTTAGGTGAAGATCCTTTTAGTCAGCATCGGGTTGAATCATCACTTGGCGCCCCGTATTTTTTACAGGCAATTATTCTTGCTGACACCTCGGTTAAAAATTTGCATTTACCGGATAGGGGAGTCGGCTATTTAGTGTTGTTACTTTTATTAATCGGTTTTGTTAAAAATAAAAAAATTGGCCGGTGGCCAGGAATTTTATTAATTTTAGCAGCTACGGTTGTTGTTTCGCCAGTAGGCAACGTTACCGCTTGTTATACTGCCGCGGCAATGTTTTTTTTGTTTTTAAGACTGACATATCCTATCACTAAATATAAAAGTAGTTCGTTTTTGTTAAATGCCTTAGCGCTCGCTTTTCCGATTGCCGCGCTTTGCGCATTAAAATCTTCTTTTATTTCGGTGGCGGTAGTTTTATTTATTGGACATTATTTTATTTACGGGTGGCATCTTAAAAATTTTCGTTTGATACTTAAAGAATTGATTATAACTGTTTTGATTATTTTAGTTTTTCTTTTACCGTGGATGTTGTCAATGTTGGGTTCGTCAGGTACCTTGCTGTATCCGATTTTGGGTTATGGCTATCAGGGTACAGCGTACGGCGCTTTTCCTTACGTGTTGGGTTTTAATTTGTATAGTTTAATGCGGTTGATTTTTGAATGTTTAATAGGATTAATCACCTTAGTACCATTGGCGATATTAGGTATTGTGGCTTATGGCATGCCTGATAGAGAAGAGAAAAAAATTGTTTGGTTGGTATGTTTAAGTTCATTAGTTGGGATATTAACATTAATAATTTTTCTCGGTGGATATGGATTATATTATTACAGTTTTCCATATGTTTTCCCAAGTATTTTGTTTATTACCGCTTTGTTATTAGGAAATGATTTACAATTTAGTCGTTTTCCTAATACCAACGGACGAATAATTGGCTTCATTCTTGTTGCGTTTTTAATTGGGGCTTTTTTACAAAAGGATTTACAGGTGGTACAGGATATAAAGGGCGGTGTGAATATTGGCGGTGGAGAATTAAAATTTGGTTTGATGAATACTGATTTAATCAGTGAGGATGAACATCAACAATATATTAAGTTGCAAAATTCAGTACCGGCAGGAGAAACGATTGTTGTTCGGTTAGATAAAAATTTTCTTTTTGATTTTAAACGCAATACTATTTATATTAATGATACTCCCGGTGGTTCTAGTTTGCCGCCTGGCTTACCTTTAAAAAATGGTAGCGAAGCAATGGCTGATTATTTTTTGTTTAATGATATTAAATATCTAGCTTTTCCATATAGTACTGTGGATGATTATCATCAAGTCTATGCCGATATGATGAAAGAACATGTCAATCCTGTTTTGAGATCTATAGCGGAAAATGATTTAGCTTATCAAGATTATTTAATGGAATTAAGTAAAACAAGAAAAGTAATCTATGACGATGGAATAAATTTTGTTTTAGATATTTCAATTAAAGTAAATAATGAATAATATTATATGAAACTTCATTTGGGTTGCGGAGGTACTTATTTAGAAGATTATATAAATGTAGATTTTCCGGTAAGTGACAAAACAATAATGGATGTTAAAGCTGATTTATATCAGGACATTTCTACCCTTGATTATCAGGATAAAACGGTAGATGAAATTCGCCATCATCATGTTTTTGAACATTTTAATCGGGTAGATTCTTTAAAATTATTATTGAAATGGAGAAAGTGGTTGAAAGTCGGCGGTAAATTGGACATTGAAACTCCTGATTATTTTTGGTCTAGTCTATTGTTTATTTTTGCGCCACATAAATACAAAATGGAATTAGGACGGCATATTTTTGGTACCCAAGAAGATTTTTGGGGCAATCATTTGGATTTTTGGTATAAAGGAAAATTTAAAAAAGTTTTATCTTTATTGGGTTTTGAAAAAATAAAATTCCGCAGGCCGATTTACAGAAATTTATTACCAAATATTAGAGTGCAGTGTATTAAAGGTCAGAAAATAGTTGATAACAAAACAGTTTTACAGGAAATTCTCAGTTGGTATATACTAAAACAAGAAGATAAAGATAAATATTTAAAAAATTGGTTGTCTTAAAAATCATGAAAATTTTATATATTGGTTTAAAATATGATTACGGACAGGAAGAAAGAGGTTATAGTTTTGAACACTATAATTTTTATGATTCCTTGGTTAAAATGGAAAACGGCCGGCACAATGTCATTTATTTTCCTTTTGATGAAATGTTGTTGACAATGACTCAGTTGGAAATGAATCAAAAATTGTTGGAGAAAGTGGAAGAAGAAAAACCTGATTTATGTTTCTTTTTCCTTTTTACTGATGAAATATATACGAATACGATTAAAAAAATTACCGACTCAGGCGTTTTGACATATAATTGGTTTGCGGATGATCATTGGCGCTGGTCAATTTTTTCTAAATATTATGCGCCTAATTTTTCTTGGGTGTCCACCACTGATTCACAAGCGGTAGAAAAATATAGAAATATTGGTTATAACAATGTAATTAAAACTCAATGGGCATGCAATCATTTTTTATATAAAAAGTCGGTGGACAATAAAGATTATAAGCATGAAGTGTCTTTTGTCGGCGCTTCTCACGGAAATCGGAAAAAAATTATAGCCAAGATTGTAAAAGCTGGCGTTAAAATTGATTGTTATGGAGCTGGTTGGACAAAGGGTCGTGTTAATCAGGAACAAATGATGGAAATTTTCAGTAGCAGTAAAATCAATCTTAATTTAACAGAATCTTCCGGCGGTATAAATATTAAAAATTTAATAAAAATTTTTATTTCTAAAAGTCAGCATAAATTAAAAATTAATTCACCTCGGTATTGGCTGAATTATGCGCGGTCAATGTTGGCAATGCGACGAAAACAAATTAAGGGACGGACATTTGAGATTGCCGGCTGTGGCGGATTTTTAATTTCAGGGGAAGCTGATAATGTTGGTGATTATTATATTCCAGATAAGGAGATAGTTTTGTATAGCAACGAAAATGATTTATTAAAGAAGATTAAGTATTATTTGACTCATGATGTACAGCGTGAAGAAATCAGGATTGGCGGATATAAACGTACAATAAGCGAACATACTTATGAAAATAGATTTAAAGAAATATTTAAACAAATAGGTTTGTAATTTATGTCTGAAATAAAAGTTAGTATTAATTTAATTACATATAATCGAGCTGATTTTATAGTGCAGGCTATGGATAGTATTTTGTTACAAACTTTTAGCGATTGGGAGTTGATAATAATTGATGATGCTTCAACTGATAATACGAAAGAGTTGGTAGATTCTTATTTGTTAAAGGATAGTCGGATTAAATATGTTAAGCAGGAAAATCGTTGTGGTATTTCGCGTTCGCGAAATGCAGCTTTAAAATTGTCAGTTGGAAAATATATTGCGGTTTTAGACAGTGATGATGTTTGGTCTGACAGTAATAAACTAAAGAAACAGGTTGAGTTTTTGGATAATAATTCTGATTATTGTTTAGTGGGCTGTGGTGTTGAAGTTATTAATAAGCAAGGGGATAGACTTAAAAAATATTGTAATCCTGGAGAAGACGAAGAAATTAGAAAAACTATTTTAATAAAAAACCCTTTTGCTCACTCATCGGTTGCTTATCGTAAACAAACCATTGATCAACTGATTGGTTACGATGAATCATTAAAAATCGGCGAGGATTATGATTTGTGGCTCAGAATGGGTAAAGTTGGTAAAATGGCCAATTTAAACAATATTTTTATTTTTTATCGTAAACACACAGCTAACATCTCAGTTTTAGATAGGAATATTGCGCTGCAAAACAATTTTGACATAATCAGTAAATATAAAGAAGATTATCCTAACTATTTTTTAGCTTATTGGAAAAGAAAAATTAGAAAAATAATTTATTCATTGATTAAACCATGAAAATTTTTTATTTAATTACAAAATCTGAAATTGGCGGAGCGCAAACACATTTGGTCGATCTTTGCCGTTATTTTCATGGCAGAGGCCATGAGATTTTAGTGATGAGTGGTGGTAATGGGTGGTTGAAAGAGGAATGTGATAAAATAGGTGTTCGCTATCAATCTAATAGTTTTTTTTCTAATAGTGTCAATCCGTTGAAGATATATCAGGCTATACGTGAAATTAAAAAATGTGCCAACGGATTTAAACCAGATATCGTACATTGCCATAGTTCGGCGGCGGCGTTTTTAGGCCGCCTGGCAATCAAAGGAAAAATTAAAACGATTTACACAGCTCATGGCTGGGGTTTTAATGTGGGTATGAATCAATTTTTAAGATACTCAGTTTTGTTGGCGGAAAAAGCAGTGGCTAAATTTACGGATAAATATATTTGTGTTTCCGAATTTGTAAAAAAATTAGGTTTGAAATATTCTTTAGCTTCAGAAAATAAGTTTACAGTTATTTATAATGGTGTAAAAACAGACGGTGAGGAAATTGGATTGAAAAATAACGATAAAATTAATTTGATTTTTGTAGGACGTTTGGCTGAGCCCAAAAAACCAGAGATGGTCATAGAAGCGATAGATTTTTTTCCGCAGGATTTAAAAAATAAAATAAAATTTACAATTGTCGGCGATGGTCCCAAAAAAGAATTTTTACAGCGAATGGTCGCTCGGGAAAACGTAGAAGTTGATTTTAAAGGAACTTTATCAAGGGAAAAATCAATGGAAGAATTATGTCTGGCCGATGTTTTTGTTTTTATTTCTGCTTGGGAAGGTTTTCCTTATACAATTTTAGAAGCGATGAGTGTTGGTTTACCGGTAGTCGCTTCAAATGTCGGCGGCGTAGCTGAAGTGGTAAGCGAAAATAACGGATTTTTAATTAAAAATGAAATTTGTGAAATATCGGAAGTTTTGTTAAAATTAGTAAATAATAAAGAATTAAGACTGCAATTGGGACAAAATGGAAAAGACAGAATTAAAAAAGATTTTTCTTTGGAAAAAATGCTGGATGAAATTGATAAAGTATACGTAGAAATGATAAAAGTAAAATAAATAATAATTTTATGAAATATTTAGTCACTGGCGGCGCCGGTTTTATCGGAGCTAACCTGGTAAAGAAACTTTTGAGTGACGGTCATGAAGTGGTGGTAGTTGATAATTTTTCTGCCGGCAAGCGCGCGGACAGGATTATTAAAGGCGCAAAATATTTAAAAGAAGATGTTGTTGATTTAAAAAAGATGATAAAAATATGCCGTGAAGGTTTTGATGGCATATTTCATATGGCGGCTTTGCCGTCAGTTCCTTATTCTATTGAACATCCTTTTGAAACTCACGATGTAAATGTGAATGGTTCACTTAGTATTTTGTTGTCAGCCAGAGAAAACAAAATAAAACGGGTTGTTTTTTCTTCTAGTTCCGCGGTTTATGGTGATACGGATGAGTTACCAACAAGTGAATTAGTCAAAACTAATCCAAAAAGTCCTTATGCTTTGCATAAATTAATAACGGAAAATTATTGTGATTTATTTTCATCGCTTTACGGCGTGGAAACAGTGTGTTTGCGTTATTTTAATGTTTATGGTCCATTTTTAGATCCGAAAGGGGCGTATGCTGCTGTAATTGGAAAATTTATACAGCAAAGAAAAAATAATGAACCGATGACAATTTGTGGCGATGGAGATTATTATCGTGATTTTGTTCATGTGTCAGATGTGGCGGAGGCTAATATTTTAGCAATGAAATCGTCAGTAGTGGGAAAAGCTGATGTTATAAATATTGGTGGAGGGATAACGCGTTCTATAAATGAATTAGCCAAGATAATCGGCGGACAAACTTTGAGTGTGTCTGAACGTGCCGGTGATATTCGTAAATCTTGTGCTGATATTACCAAAGCTAAGGAATTATTTAATTGGCAACCGTCAGTTAGTTTAGAGCAAGGTATGGCAGAATTAAAAAAAGAGTGGGGGATATAAAATAAATTAAAGTTACAATTTAAAATTTAAAAATTAAAAAACCCCAGTAATTAACTGGGGTTTTTATTATATTTGTTTATACTGTGACTACACTGGCGTATTTGGCTCGTTTTAATTTGCCGTCAAAACGCATTCTTTTCTTTTGAGTGAATTTTACTTTACCGTTAGCAGTGGAGAATAGTGTGTCGTCAGAACCTTTGCGGACATTTTTTCCCGGATGAAACCGAGTGCCTCGTTGGCGGACGATGATCATTCCCGGCTTGATAACTTGACCGTCATGAATTTTGACACCCAAACGTTGAGCGGCAGAATCTCGGCCAAGCCGCGTAGAACCGCCGGCTTTCTTATGTGACATATTGGTAAAATTTAAGGAATTTAAATAAAAATATCAACGAAGCTAATTATAGTATATTTTTTATCACTTGTCAATAGCTTTGCAAATTGTTAAAATGCATAGATAAACTAATCAAAATATGGCTTATTTTCTTGCTGCCTTGGCTTTGTCCGTGTTTTTGACGGTCATTGTCAGGAAAATAGCAATAAAAAAACAAATTATTGATTATCCGGATAACCATCGTAAGTTGCACAATCGTCCGGTGCCTCTGCTTGGCGGGTGGGCTATTTTTTTGGCATTTTGGTTGGTGATGGGTTATTTGATTTTTTTTACTGAAATATTGGGACATAATCTGCAACCGCAACGGTTGATTGGGGTTTTTATAGGTAGTTTTATTTTGATGATTCTTGGTTATTTTGATGATAAAAAAAATTTGTCGCCAAAAATCAGGTTGGCGGTCAGCGCCTCCGCTGTAATTATCGCTATTGCCGGCGGAGTCGGTTTGGATAAAATTACCAATCCGTTCGGCGGAGTGATTGCTTTGGATAGTTGGCAATTCCAATTGGGTATTTTTGGAACTGTTTCTATTTTGTCCGCGGTGATTGTTTTTATTTGGTTGTTAGGTATGATGTATACAACTAAAATTTCAGACGGGTTGGATGGGTTATCTACCGGTATTGTTTTGGTCGGAGCTTTAATGATATTTTTTCTTTCCCGAGCCGGAAAGTTTTTTCAGCCTGATGTTGCCGTGGTGGCATTAATATTAGCCGGCGCTTGTTTGGGATTTTTATTTTTTAATTTTTATCCGGCAAAAATATTTTTGGGTGAAGGTGGGGGATTGTTTTTGGGATTTATTCTTGGCGTGTTGGCGATTATCGCCGGTGGGAAAATCGCCACCGCTTTACTGGTGATGGCCATTCCAATGTTGGATTTCATTCGGGTGATTTATTTGCGTTTTAAAATTAAACAGCCATTGTTGAAAGGGGATCGACGTCATTTGCATTATCAGCTTTTAGATTTGGGTTGGGGTCATCGGCAAACGGTTCTGATACTTTATGCAGTTTCATTTGCTTTCGGCTTAACCACTTTGTTTTTGCAAAGCCGAGAAAAGATGATTGTTTTGTTGGTATTGGCAGCGTTGATGACTTTTGTTGGAGTTTGGTTGGGCAGACAAGAGGAACTTAATAAAAATTAAAAATTAAATATGCTGTGGTGGGGTCATAAACAACAAAATCAAAATGCAAAAGTGCCAATATGGTTTATTTTATTTTTTATTTTATTAATCGCTGTTTGGGGCGGATTAAAAATATATGATTATGTTTATTGGCCGGAGATAAAAATAAAAATTGGTTCATCGCCGGAACTTCAGGTGTTGGTGGCTGAGCGTCCCAGCCACACTTATCGAGGTTTGGGTGGTCGGGAAAGTTTAGGAGATTACCAGGGAATGTTATTTTTATTTTCTAAAAAAAGCCAGCACATTATGGTAATGCGTGACATGGAATTTCCTTTGGACATAATTTGGTTGGATGGGGATATAATTGTAGATATGGCTAAAAACTTACCTGTGGAAAAGGGTAAAATTGAGGCTGAATTGATTAACTATGGCGCTAGAATGCCCTCTACAGCTGTTTTAGAGCTACCAGCGGGGTTTATTGACCAATATGGTTTAATCATAGGGGATAAGGCGCAAATTGTGGATTAATGCACATAATGACTTGACAAAATTGTTTTTTTCATCTATTATTCTATTACTAATTTAAAATTTTCTTATTTGTCTTATGTTTGCAGTTATAGCTACCGGAGGAAAACAATATTTGATTAAATCCGGAGATGTTTTAAAAATTGAAAAATTGCCTGTGGCCGAAGGTTCGCAAGTTATTTTTGATCAGGTTTTAATGACCGCCAATGAAGACGGCACTGATGTTAAAATCGGTGATCCATATTTGAAAACAAAAATTGAAGCGACTTTGGTTAAACAGGGTAAGACTAGAACTTTATTGGTTGAGAAATATAAACGCAAAGTTCGCTATCATAAAACTCATGGACAACGCCAGAGATATTCTCAAGTCAAAATCGCAGAAAAAATATAAAATAAAAAAATCCCGCTTCGGCGGGATTTTTTGTTTGGAAGAATTGCGTAATTAAATAATCGTCTCGTCCTGAAATATAATGTTTTTAAATACCCATTTAAATGGGTATTTAGTTTTTTACATTTCTTTTCTGTTCTGCCAAGCGCTGGTGAGAGTGATGTCATCGGCGTATTGCAGATCAGAGCCGAGTGGCAAACCTCGCGCCAAGCGGGTGATTTTTAAATCCGGACGGAGTTTTTGTAATTCTTTTTTAAGATACATCATCATAGTTTCACCCGGCAAATCCGGATTTAAAGCTAAAACAATTTCTTTAATCTCATTTTTATTAACTGTAATTCTTTGTTTAAGTTCGTTGATTTTCAATTGATTTAGACTTTCTTCCTGATTATCTAATTCCAGTTGTCCGCGCAAAACATGGTACAGACCGTGAAAGCCGTCAATTTTTTCAATGGATTGAATATCTGGCGGTTCAGATACCACACAAATCATTCCAGTATTTCTTTTTTTATCTTGGCAGATGGCGCAAGGGGAAATGTCGCTGAAATTCCAGCAGGTTTTACAACTTTTTATGTTAGTTAACATGTGACTAAGCGCCTCACGTAAGTCATTAACTTCTTTTTTACCAGACATCAACCAATGAAAAACAAACCGCTCCGCGGTTCGTGGGCCGACGGAGGGTAGTTTTTTTAAACAATCAATCAGTTTGTTTATCGTCTGTGGATACATAATTATTGACTGCCCGGCATTTTAAATCCTTCCATTTGTTGCATTTTTGTCGCAATGGTTCTTTGCATTTTTTTCAACGCGTCATTATGCGCGTCTTTTATTCCATTTTGGATTTTTTCGCGATTGTTTGATGATAATAATTCCGGCGTGATGGACAAATGGCTGATGTTTAAACTGCCGTCCATAGTCAAATCAATTTGACCGCCGGCTGAGTGAGTAGTGACAGATTCGCCACTTAAAGCCGATTGTAATTTCTTGCCTTGATCTCGCAAGTCTTTAAATTGTTTTAATTTACTGAATACAGACATATAAAATAAATTAACAAATTAATAATTAGGGTTTTCGTTTGTTTTATATTTGGTAAAAGCGGATTTTGGTTTTAGAACTGTGGCGGAAGTTGGTGTGGCAGCTTCTATTTTATCTTTAATTTGATTATCTAAATTACGGAAAGATGTACAATGTTCATTAAAGAAAAGTTTTACAATTCCGGTTGGACCGTTGCGATGTTTTTCAATGTGTACCTCAGCAATATAGCGTTCGTGCGGAGGGATATCTTCTATTGAATAATTTTTATCGCGAGCTTTTCTATAAATAAACATTACCACATCGGCGTCTTGCTCGATGGAACCAGATTCTCTTAAGTGTGATAATTTTGGAATTGCCGGTTTGCTTTGTTCCACCACGCGCGATAACTGTGACAATGCCAGTACCGGTACATTTAATTCACGAGCGATTCCTTTTAAACCTCGAGTAATTTCGGAAACTTCTTGCACGCGATTATCAAAAGAACTTCTTGATTCCATCAGTTGCAGATAGTCAATAACTATCAGACTTAATCCATGTTCAGCCTGCATTCGGCGAGCTTTGGTTCTTAACTGCATAATGTTGATACTGGGGGAATCATCAATATAAATCGGCGCTTCTGATAACGAACCGATAGCATGTCCAATTCGGGGAAAATCATTATCTTCCGGACGGTCGGACAATTGTCCACTTCGCAATTTCCACAAATCAACATTAGCCTCGGCGCACAGTAAACGGTCAACCAGTTGTTCTTTACTCATTTCCAGAGAAAATAATCCAACCGGTTTTTTTAATTTTGATCCGACGTGACGGATAATATCTAACGCCAAAGAAGTTTTGCCGATACTTGGACGGGCGGCTATGATTACCAAATCAGATTTTTGCAAACCGGTTAAAATTTTATCCAAAGCGGTGAAACCCGTGGCCAGTCCGCGAAGTTGGCCTTTGTTTTTGTGTAATTCGTCAATTCTGTCAAACGCGTCGGTTAAAACGCCGCGAATTGGAGTAAAACCTTGTTTAAAATAATTTTGTGAAACACCGAATAAGTGTTTTTGCGCTTCGTCCAGCACATTGTCTATGGCATCATTTTCTTCATAGCCAAGTCGGGAAATTTCTTGTGAAGCAGTCAGTAGTCTGCGTCGAGTGGCTTTACGATGGACAATCTGAGCATAGTTAGCGATGTTGGAAGAGGTTGGTACGGTATTGGTTAAAGTAACCAGATAACTTTTTCCGCCAATCATTTCCAAATTATTTTTTTCTTCCAGTCGGTTACTGACAGTTAATAAATCAATCGGTTCATTGCGTTCATATAATTCAATAATCGTTTCAAAAATTTTCATGTGAGCCGTTTTGTAAAAATCTTCCGGACCGACAATATCGGCGATTTTTAACATTGCGTCTTTGTCAATTAAAACAGAACCAAGCAGAGACATCTCTGCTTCCAAACTTTGAGGTGGAATTTTTTCAATTTGATTTTGTTCAGTCATATTTTTAATAGATTAATATTAACTTAATTTATCATCTGTCGCAAGTTATTTTTTGTTGATTAACTGTGACTAAATTGTGAATAAAAGTTATAAGCTTTAATCTTTGCCTTTTTTAAGCTATTTGATTATAATTAAAGGGATTAAAATATACACTTTAAGGATAAATCATGAAAATAATTTCTAAAATTTTATTTTTGGCCGTTTTAACTTGTTTATTGTATTTTAATATTCAATTTTGGCATTTTCAACCGGTTGGTTGGCTAATATTCTTGGTTTTTTTATTAGCCACATCTGGCGGATGGCAAGCAGTAATGGTTAAGATTTTTAATTTTAGCGACAATAAAATTACGAAAATTTTATCGTTATTCTTAAATTTGATTATTATTGGTTGGTTTTCCGGCGCGACAATTGTTTTTTATCGTCTAACCAGCGAGGTTATTTTATTTATTTTTTTGTTGTCCGGCGCGTTGTCAATTTTTGTTGAATATATAATACGGAAAAAATTTAATTATGAAAAAAATTCTAATACTATTGATTCATTAGATGTTCATGATGAGACAATTGTACAAATTCCGCAAAATTATCTTTATTTGATAGCTTATCTTATTTTTTTTGTAGTTGGAATTATTATTTTGTGCAGTTCGCGGAGTGGGGGATCTGTTAATACTCCATGGGAAGTAATTGCTCATAATTTTATTTATATATTTTTCTTGGCTACTTTGACCGTCGGCGGTTTGATTTTTTCTCACTACCGTTTACCTATTTTAATTTTTTTATTGATATTGAATTCGTTTTTGTTGCATAGTTATTTGCCATTAACCCACCCGATGTTTTATGGTGCTGACAATTGGCGTCATTTAGCGGCGGAAAAACAAATTTTAGCGGAACAGAAATTTTCACCACAGGTTTTTGTCGTCGGTGAACCGACATTAGCGCAAACTGTTAATCCTGGCCGGTTTGCTTATAGTCAATTTTGGGGCACAACGGTTATTTTGTCTCGCGTTATGCAGGTTGATTTAATTAGTGTTAATGTTTGGTTAATGCCAATTTTATGGCCGATAATTTTTACTCTGTTGCTATTTAAATTGGGAATGAGTTTGGGTTGGAGTGCGAAACGAAGTTTGTTTTTGGTTTGGTTGAGTTCATGGCCGTTTGCTTTGCAGGCCGCCGGTGCTTTTACTTTGCCAGTGAATTACGGTTTCCTAGTTTGGTTATTATTGTTATTGATGATTATTAAACGTTTTCAAAAAAACAAAACAGGGCAAGTTGTTTTTTTGGCGGCGGTGGGAATTTTTTCTATTTTCGGTTATCTTTTATTTTTTGTGTTATTTTGGTTTGGTTGGTTAGCGGCTGAAATATTGCGTTCAGGACAAAATATTATTTCAACGTCGGTAAAAAGGATTGGAATGACTGCTTTGATTTTATTGTCTGTCGCGGTTTTACCTGTTTTGGAATTGGTGGCTAAGTTTAGTTTTTTTAACCCGAATATTAATTGGTTAGCTTCACTTCGTCAGGTGGTGGGAAATTTCTCTGCTTATTATTTGGCCAGCGGACCAAGGCCGCATTTGATAAATACCGGCAATGTATTTTTTAACCAGACACCGTCTTATGTTTTTGTGCAAAATGGTTTTACCGAATGGCGGTGGTGGTTGTTTGGGGTAATGGCACTGGCAATAATCGGAATAGTAATTGGTTTTTGGCGCCGATGGAACGATAACAGTTTGGTGAGTAAGTGGTTAATAATTATGTCGTCAGGCACATTGGGCGGATATGTTATTTCACGATATTTTTTGTCCGGAGAAAATATTTTAACTAGGCGATTGGATGTTGTGTTGGCTTTATTTTTATTGATTTTATTATTTAGCGCGATAGTAAAAATTTTAGATGGTAATCGGCGAACGATTTTTTTGATTGTTTTGGCCGCGGCCGCCATTAGTGCGTCTTACACTTTGGGACCGGTAGCAAAAACAGTCAGTCAAGACGAATATCAAGCAATGGAATATATTTGGCAACAGGAACAAGCAACAAAAAATTATTGCGTAGTGGCTGACACTTATCCCTTGTTGGCTTTGGAAGCGATTTCCGGAAAACAAATAATCGGCGGCGGTTTTCCGATTGATGAATATTTTAGTCAACCGAAACTAAATAATATCTATGGATATTATTTAGAAAATCTGAGCAGTCAGGCGCGTATGGAATCAAGAAAAATAAATTCTGCTGAAAATTGCTATGTTCTTTTACCAACACAGTTATATCGGCAAAAATATTCCTTGATACCCGAATCAATGCCGGAAGTTAAGGTGTTTGGCACGGTATCTGTTTTAGAATATAATTAATTTTAACGATTATTAATTTTTTATTGAAATAAATATGTCAGATTGTATTTTTTGTAAAATTGTAGCCGGACAAATTCCAAATCATACTGTTTATGAAGACGATTTTGTTTTGGCGTTTTTGGATATTTTTCCTCACGCCAAAGGCCACACGGTGATTATACCTAAAAAACATTTTCAATCTTTATCTGATATGTCGGAAGAAGAATGGCAAAATATGGCTAAGGGAATTTTTAAAACCGTCGCTAAGGTGCGTGAAGTTTTAAAACCCGAAGGATTGAATATAGGTCTTAATGATCAGTCTGTTGCCGGACAAGTTGTGCCGCATATACATTGGCATATTTTTCCTCGTTGGACAGGGGACGGCGGAGGTTCATTTCATTCCATAATTAAAACACAGGAAAAAATTGATGTGGTGGAATTAGCAAAATTATTTTAAACCTATCCGCGCTAAAGCGCGGATAATGTTATCATCGTTTGTTCGGAAAAATAAAACGAAGTTTTATTTTTCGCTCACTTCGCTTGATAATAAAAAAGCCCCGCGTTTTACGCGGGGCGTTTATCTTGAGAGATCTTAACTCAAGGATTTTCTTGATAACCAGTAATATGGGTCAGTATAGTGACCAGTAGGGTAACCAGTAGGGCGACCAGTTTGTGACTAGTACATTAACCAGTTTGATGGTCATTACAGCGAACACGGTAATCAAGAGAATAATTATGATAACAAGCAGAAATGTCCAGAGAAATCTACCGACCATTTTTTACTCCTTTTTTGAGTCAATTTAATGGTTTTTATTGATTATTTAAAAAGCGCAATATTGTAAGCGAAGCTTGAAATTGTAGTATTACCCATATATTGGAAAATAAATTTTCCATCTATTCGCAATTTGCGATTATAGCATATTTTGAGGCTTTTGTCAAGCATATATCTTTTTGTTGCTTTTTTACCGTTTTTGCAGTATAATATTTGGGATATAGGACAAGAAGTCGTTTCGTTATTTATTTTTTAATTTTGATTTTTTCTGCCTGTCGGCAGGTAGGAAATTTGTGTATTTTGATTTATTACCATGACTGGCGATTTAAATTTCGAACAAGATACTCCGCCGCAAGAAGAGCCATTGTTAAAAGTTGACCCCAATGTCAACTTGTTTGCCGCAACTAACTTTCGGAATCAATTTAGAAAATTCGGCATAAAAATTGATGATCGCCGCCGACATATGTATGTCATCGGAAAGACCGGTATGGGAAAATCAGTCATGTTGGAGAATATGATGTTGCATGATATTTATGCTGGGCACGGAGTAGGCTTGGTTGATCCACATGGAGATTTGGCAGAAAAAATTATTGATCACATACCTCCTCATCGCATTAACGATGTGGTTTATTTTAATCCGGCGGATATGGATTTTCCGATTGGTTTTAATATTTTAGAAACTGTTCGTCAAGAACATAAACATTTGGTGGCAGCCGGTTTGATGGGGGTGTTTAAAAAATTATGGCCTGATGTTTGGAGTCCTCGTATGGAATATATTTTAAATAATACTATTTTGGCTTTATTGGATTTTCCTGATGCCACATTGCTCGGCATTAATCGTTTATTGGTGGATGACGAATATCGTTCCAAAGTTGTTAAAGTTTTGAAAGATCCTGTGATTAAAGCTTTTTGGGAAACAGAATTCGCGTCATATACTGATCGTTATAAACAGGAAGCGGTGCCGGCCATTCAAAATAAAATCGGTCAATTTTTGTCAGCCGCGGTTATCCGCAATATTATTGCTCAGGTAAAATCAAAAATCAATATTCGCGACATAATGGATAACAAGAAAATTTTTATAATGAATTTGTCTAAAGGACGCATTGGCGAAGATAATTCTCGTTTGTTAGGCGGTATGTTGATTACTAAAATTCAGTTATCGGCCATGGAACGTGTAGACACTACTGAAAAAGATCGTAAAGATTTCTTTCTGTATGTTGATGAATTTCAAAATTTTGCTACGGAAAGTTTTGCTAATATTTTATCTGAAGCCAGAAAGTATCGTTTAGATTTAACAATGGCCCATCAATATATGGAACAGCTGGACGAAATGGTAAGAGCAGCTGTTATTGGTAACGTCGGCAGTCTTATTTCTTTCAGAGTTGGTTCTACTGATGCTGAAATTTTATCAAAAGAATTTGCTCCAACTTTTACCGAGGAGGATTTGGTCAATTTACCTAAGTATAATATTTATTTAAAATTAATGATTGATGGCGTGGCTTCACGTCCGTTTAGCGCCGTTACTTTACCGCCGGTAGCGTTGAAAACTGATAGTGCTGAAAAGGTTATACGTGTGACACGCGAGAGATACGCCACGCCGCGGGAAAATATTGAAGATAAAATTAAGCGTTGGAGCGGTTTAGAAAGTGAAGAAAGAAAATCCGAGGAAGCCAATGAAAATATTTTGATGACCGATCATGGTCCAAGATTGATTATCAAGAAAGATGGTGCCGCAAAAAAATCTAAAAAACCGCCATTTCATAGTGGATTTTCCGGCGGCGGTAAAGAGATAAATAAAATCAGAAAACCACCGCGTCCGATTAGTGAAATTTTAGCCGATTACCCTGAAAATAGCAGTGAAACCGGAAACAAAGTTTCTTTGTTTAATTTGCCGACGCGAGATAATGTTCGTCCGGCTGAAAGAAAACAACACAAAGAAGATATAAAACCGAGTAATCCGTCACCGGTGGTGTCAGTTGAAAATAAAATCGCACATTTAGAAGTTAAGAAAGAAACACCATTACCCACAGCACCTTCTTCCGACAGTAAACATCCTTCCAATGAGATTAAACCGGGACAAATGGTTAAATTTGATAATTAGCTGATGCTATTGACAAAATGGTTGAAATGTGCTATAATTACGCTGTAAATAGGTCGTTTAAAAACTCAATAACATTTGAGTAGAAAAAAAAGTAAAGTTATGCCTTTTGGTCAAGACCGGCAAATGTTCGATGTGGATTTATCCTGCGCTAAATGCGGAGCTCACATCTCTCAATTGCCTTTTCAACCGTCTGGTGATCGCAAAGTGTATTGCGCTGAATGCAATCGCGCTTTTCGACAATCAAGAGATGGAGGTAGTAGAGGCGGTTTCCGCCCGCGCGCCCCACGCCAGATGTTTAGCGTAAACTTGGCTTGCGCCGACTGTGGTAAGGAAATTACTGAATTACCTTTCCAACCGTCCGGTGACAAACCGGTGTATTGCACTGATTGTTTGAGAAACCGACGCAATGCCGCCTAAATAATCTCTAAAAAAATCTCCCCGTGAAAGCGGGGAGATTTTTGATTTTAGGCTTGAAAAATAAAAGATTTTGAAGTATAATTTTTTGGTATGGTTAAAATTATGAAAGAAAAAATTTTAATGGCTATGAGTGGCGGAGTTGATTCTTCAGTAGCGGCTGCTTTATTGGTAAAAGCCGGTTATGATGTTACCGGCGCTTTTATGGTTAATTATGATTCAAAAAATGACAAGTTGGTAAGCTGTTGGCAAGGCGATTACCAGGATGCTTTACGAGTGGCAGCTAAATTAGGTATTAAGTTACTGCGGCTGAATTTTGTAAAAGAATATAAAAAAATGGTATTGGATTATATGTACAAGGAATATTCATCGGGACGAACGCCTAATCCTGATGTTTTGTGTAATAAATTTGTAAAATTCGGTTCTTGGCTGAAAAAAATGAGAGAGTTGGGTTTTGATAAATTGGCAACAGGACATTATGCTCGTTTGGGATGGGTAATTAAAAATAAAGTTAAATTATTACAAGCGGACGATGAAAATAAAGATCAGACTTATTTTTTGCATCAGCTGACACAGATACAATTAAAACAGGCATTGTTTCCCATTGGACAATATACTAAAGCGCAAGTGCGCCAGTTGGCGAAAAAGTTTAATTTGCCCACAGCCGACAAAGAGGAAAGTATGGGTATTTGTTTTGTCGGAGAAGTTCCAATGAAAAAGTTTTTGTCGGATAAAATTAAATCTAAACCAGGAAAAATTATTTTTTCATCCGGAGAAATAGCTGGACGACACGATGGTTTGGCGTTTTATACCATTGGAGAAAGAATTGGACTGAAAAAACAGAATTCCAAGCCAGTTTTTGTGGTTGATAAAAATATCAAAGCGAATATTTTAATTGTCGGATATGAGCACGACCCATTACTTTTAAAAAAGAACATTGAGGTTGTTGATGTGAATTGGATTACTGGACTTTCACCTAAATTTCCGTTAAAATGTGAAGTGCGGTTGCGACATAGACAACCGTTACAAAAAGCTAAAATCATTGGACATAATAAAAAAATTATTATTGATTTTGAAAAACCGCAACGGGCAGTGACACCCGGACAATTTGCTGTATTATATAAGAAGGGTGAATGTTTGGGTGGGGGAGTGATAAAATAAAATATGGAAAAATACTCTGGCGAACAATTTTTACACCAAAAAGATTCTCGGCTTCACACAGCCGATATTGTTGAACATGAACAAAAAAGAAAAAAAAGAATCGGTGAAGAAGTTTCACAAA